>Ga0180433_10000633_pt1 | contig 59678 bp, 89 predicted proteins | sample SS_ome_8_FD_132980 | JGI IMG/M metagenome (GOLD analysis project Ga0180433, IMG submission 132980) | Hypersaline lake sediment archaeal communities from the Salton Sea, California, USA - SS_1_D_1 metaG | ecosystem: Environmental > Aquatic > Non-marine Saline and Alkaline > Hypersaline >... | reverse complement strand
GAATTCTATAACAGTAAACTGGGTCTCCCGCATGTGGTCGCTGGCGCAAGAGTTACGGACCCGGATATTGAGCAATGTATCCAAGAACATAAAAATGGATATGTACCTACAACCCCCGCTCTTGTCACAATGGGTGTGGACGTGGGTACTTGGCTTCATTATGAGATCTGTGAGTGGCGATTCCCAGGCGAAATACTTACGAATGATCTCAATATGGAAGCCCAATGTCGTGTATTAAAATTTGGTAAATTATTGAATTTTGAGGAGCTTGACAATCTTTTTCGTGATTATAGAATACAATATGCGGTTATTGATGCTCAACCAGAAAGACGAAAAAGTTTTGAGTTCGCGGAAAAGTTTAATGGATTTGTGAAAACCTGTTTTTATGGTCATGGTATACAAGGGAAACAAATTGCGGTCCATCAAGAGGAAGAGCATACAATCACGGTCGATAGAACAAGTTGGCTAGATGTTGCGCTTTCGCGTTTTAGGAACAAGACAATAAGTTTACCATGCGACCTAGATCTAGAATATAAGAATCATATTAAAGCACCAGTGAGAATATATAAGAAGGATAAAAACGGAAACCCAGTAGCAGTTTATGTGGAAGGGTCAGACGCGGACCATTATGCACATACGCGAGTATATAATGAACTTGCACTAAACTTTGCCGCGGCCATGGGTGATAGTCAAGATATTACGGAGAAGATATGAGATCACGATATTGGTACGGTGAAGAATCCATCACAGAATTAACCCACCCACAATATGATGTGATGGTGGGTTTATGGGACAAATATACTCTTACTTATGAAGGCGGCTACGCTTTTATGGAAGAGTATCTTGAAAAATTCTCAGAACGTGAGGATGAATGGGATTTTAATAATCGCCGTAAAATCTCATACGTACCAGCATTTGCTAAAAGTTCTATCAACGAGATTGTAAATGCCATCTTCCAACGTATGATTGATATTGTGCGTCGAGATGGTACACCTAGCTATATGAATGCTATCAAAGGTGAAGATAAAGGTGTTGATAGACATTCCCGTACCATGAATAATTTTATTGGTTCTCTTGTATTGCCTCAACTTCTCACAAACGGGAAAGTAGGGGTCTTTATTGATATGCCACGGGAACTTGGAAATACCCAGGTTGAACAAATGGGAAAGAACCCATATATCTATACATATTCTGCTCAGGATATTCGGAATTGGGCGTATGATATAGATAATAATCCTGAAGAACTTAGAGCACTTCTTCTTCGAGAATTTATATATGAATATGACGAGGTTACTAATCTTCCTAAGGGAATCAAAACACAATATAAGTATTTTGATCGTGTAGAGGGTAAGGTTAGAGTCCAGACTTATGATGATCAGGGTAAAGAAGCTAAGGAACCTGTAATTTTAGATATTACTCGAATTCCGTTTGTAGTTTTAGAATTATCTCAGAGTCTTTTAACGGATGTAGCAGATTATCAAGTGGCTCTTCTCAATCTTTGCTCCGCTGATATGAACTACTCTTTCAAGAGTAATTTCCCTTTTTATGTGGAACAGTATGATCCCCGAAGAATCTCGGGCCATATTCGTCAGAATTATGCCGGGGCGAAAGATCGTCCTATCAATCCTAGTGACAATGATTTTGATGCTCTTGATCGTCCTGGTACTCAAGCCGCTGCAAATATATCAAAACCTCAAGAAATTGTTACTGGCGCTACACGTGGGCGTCGATATCCTATTGGTACTGAACCTCCTGCATATATTCATCCTTCTCCGGAACCACTTCGGGTAAGTATGGAGAAGCAGGAACAAATCAAAAAAGATATTAAGCTACTTATTAATCTTGCGCTCTCTAATCTGGTTCCACGAAAACAGATTTCAGCAGAGTCTCGTGCGATGGATGAGCAATCTCTTGAGGCTGGCCTTTCCTATGTTGGACAAGAACTCCAGCATGGTGAGACTCGTATAGCTGAATATTGGGCTATGTATGAAAACTCCAATAAAAAGGCCAAAATACTTTATCCAACTCATTACACTATTAAATCCGATAATCAGCGTCTTGAGGAATCTGAGAAGCTCTCAAAACTCAGATCCGATGTTCCTAGTATCACATATCAGAAGGAAGTTTCAAAGCAAATTGCGAATACACTTCTATCTGATAAAATTCCTGGCGCAGAGATGAGGAAGATTGAGGAAGAGATTAATAACTCAATCATTCCTATCACTGACTCTGATACCCTTGCCAAAGATATTGAGCAAGGACTTCTTTCTGCGGAGACAGCATCCAAAGCCAAGGGCTATCCGGAAGGTGAAGTGGAGAAGGCGGAAGTTGAACACTCCAAACGTGCAGCACGTATTGTAGCCGCTCAGACTCGTGCAGCAGCACGTGGTGTACCTGATCTTGACGCTGATCCTAATAACTCAGCTAAAGATGAGAAAACCGAATCTCAGAAAATTAAAGATCAAGATGTAGATGTCAAAGATAAGACCCGTGGGGAGGCTAAGTAATGGGACGTAATGCACGTGGTGTTAGGGATGGGAGTGGCCCATATAAAGGTAGTTATCAAGCTAAGAAAAGTAAACTGGGTCGTCGTCAAAAAGCCGGAAAAAAGTGCCCAAAGAGGTAAATTATGGACCCTTATATCACAGTAGCAGATGCTGATACTTATTTTGAGAATCGGTATAATGTCACCATCTGGGATCAAGCAGATGATGATGATAAAGAGAAAGCCCTCAAGGATATGACGCTACGTATTGATCGTCTTAACTTCATTGGTATCAAAGCTGACGAGGACCAAGAAAAACAATTTCCAAGATACGGAGACACAACAGTACCGTTAGATATTCAATATGCGTGTGCAGAGGGAGCTTTTGCGTTGTTAGACGGAATTGATCCCGAAAGAGAGCTTGAGTTACTTGGGATGAAGTCCCAAGGACTCGCTTCAGCGAGGTCTACTTTTGATCGTTCGTTTGCTCCGGAACATTTCTTGGCCGGTATTCCAAGCGCGATGGCCTGGAATTACTTGAAGCCTTATTTGATTGATCCGGAGAACGTACAGATCACAAGGGTTACATAAGGAGAGTGTGATGTATTTGAATGTAAGTTTGGCAGAATTAATTTACGAAATTAGGCATCGTGGATGGTATGGAAGTGCAGACGATGGTGGTGGTACGGATGGCGGTGGTGATGATGATGATGGAGGAACTGGTGATGGTGGCGGTACTGATAGCGGCACTGGAGGCGATGGCGGTGGGAGTGGAGATGGTGGGGGAAGTGGCGATGATGGTACTAAGCCTAAGACATTTACGCAAGATCAAGTGAATCGGATTATGGCTCAGAACCGCAGAAATTTGCAGGATAAAGTTACTCAGCTTGAAGGATTAGTTTCTGAGTTACAATCCGGCGCACTTTCTGCTGAAGAGCGAGTAAAGTTTCAGAATCGTGTTAAAGAACTTTCAGATTCTTTGAAAACTAAAGAAGAACTTGCGAAGCAGGAAGCTGAGAGACTTAGAAAGGAAGGCGCGGAGAAAATTAAAGAACTGGAGGAAAAGTTTAATTCCCTTCAGGAACGTTATACAGGTGAAACAATTACTAGAGCTATCACAGATGCAGCAGTAGCCAATGAAGCGTTCTCGCCCCCGCAAATTGTAGCTATTCTGCGTCAAACTACTTATCTGGCTGAAGAGTTAGATGAGGCTGGAGCACCCACGGGAAATCTTATTGCTAAGGCAAAGATTACCGGCAAAGATGAAGATGGTAATGAGACTGAACTTGACCTCACCGTTGGTAAGGCTGTAGAAATGATGAAAACAATGCCTGAGAAGTTTGGTAATCTCTTTAAAGGCACTTCGACAGCAGGATTAGGTGGTGACGGTAATGCCATAAGCGGTCAAGGTGGGACTCCGAATATTGGTAAGTTAAAAACGGAGGAGTATATCCGGTTACGAAAAGAAGGTAAGATTGATTTGAGTAAGATTTAGGAGATTAAGCATGTACTACTCTTTGAGAGCACGTCGCTGGTTTGGTGCAAATGACAACGACGCCCTCATGCCTGAAATTTGGGCCAATGAATCTGTTGCTATCCTCGTGGAGAATATGGTTGCGACAAATCTGGTCTACCGTGATTTTTCTGAGGAAATCGCAGCAGAAGGGGATGTTGTCAATACGCGCCAACCAAGTGAGTTTGAAGCAACACGTAAGGTGGATACGGATGATGTGACTGTGCAAGATGCCGAATCCACAAATATCCAGGTTCCTCTGGATCAGCACTTCCATACTTCTTTCCTGATTCGTGATGGAGAAGAGTCGAAGTCTATGAAGGACTTGGTACAGCTTTATTTGCAGCCGGCAGTTCTTTCTATTGCTCAGGCAGCAGATAAGGTGGTTCTTGGTCAATGGCCTCAGTTCCTGGCAAACAATGCAGGCGTGATTGGTGGTCTCAGTAGCACGACCGCAAAGAGCTATATCCTTAATACTCGTAAGGTCATGAATGAGAATAAGGCATATACTCAGGGTCGGCGTCTGATCTGGAACCCTGATGGTGAGACTCAGGCTCTTGATACCGATATCTTCCTCACTGCCGATAAGGTTGGTGATGATGGTACGGCACTTCGAGAAGCAAGTCTTGGTCGGAAGCTCGGTTTTGATCACTTTATGTGTCAGAACATGAGCTATGTCACCAGCGGCAATACTGTGACAACTGGTGAGATTAATAATGGTACTGGTTATGCTGCGGGTAGTACTACTTTCACAGTTGACGGTTTCTCTGCTGCTATTACGGCAGGAAGCTGGATGACTATTGAAGGCGATATGACCCCGCTTCGCGTGGTCAGTACGGTTGGTGGTGCAACTCCGACCTCTATCACGGTACTTGCTCCTGGTCTTGTTCGGGCAGTCGTGGATGATGCTGATGTTACCGTCTATACTCCTGGTGCTGTGGACCTTCTGGCTGGTTATGCAGCAGGTTACGCAAAGGAGATCACGGTGGATGGTTTCACCGTTGCTCCTCAGGTTGGTCAGATGGTGGCGTTTGGTAATTCTACTGCCACAGCAGTTTATACGATCATTGGAGTTAATGCTCTTGTGGGTATTACTCTGGATCGGCCTCTTGATGCGGCTATCTCTGATGGTGATGCCGTGTGTATTGGTCCCGCTGGAAGCTTTAACTTTGCTTTCCATCGGAATGCCATTGCATTCGTGTCTCGTCCTCTTGCCATGCCGCGTCGTGGTGCTGGTGCGCTGAGTGCAGTCGCGAATTACAATAACATTGCAATTCGTGTTACGATCACGTACAATGGCACGAAGCAGGGTCATCTGGTGACGGTTGACCTTCTGTGTGGGGTCAAGGTTCTTGATACAGATCTCGGTGCTGTGCTTCTTGGGTAATGCGTCCCGCATAGGGTTGGTGTACGGTGAAAGCCGTACACCAACCCACCCCCGTTTATGATTTGCTAAATTATGTTCTACAACATAATTTACCAAATTATAACCAGGAGTAGTTATGGCCTATACTCTACGAATACAAATGCGTCGAGCCTTATACCGTTTGAAACGTCAAAACGGGGTGGAGATTCATTTGTATCGTCCAACTAATAAGACCATTAATGTTCGTACTGGAGTACAAGAGATAACATATGATGTGCTACGTATTAGAAGAGCAATTTTACTCCCTAATAATATTACACGTAAGTTTGCTTATGATCTTACATTTTTAGCTGCGAATAAGAATTTTCAATATGGTGCTTATTATGGGTTAGGTAGGCGCGATCTCATTATAGATATGAGAGATTTACCAAGTACTTTTGATCCAAAATTAACATGGCATATTATTTGGGATCACAGACGTTTTGAGTTTCAGTTTATTGATTTTTATGATTATAGGCTTGCGATGTATATTCAAGCCCATGAGACCACCAATAGATTACCTAATGAGTGGCATAATGAAGAGGTAGAGGCCCAAATTGAATTTTTAGAGAGTTCAGAAGGAGTTAAATCATGAGTGATCCCATTACCGTTGTTGAGAAAGATATTGCGGCAGCAGATGAATGGGCAGTTATACGTCTACGGGATGTTTCATTTAATTTATCTATTAGTGGTACATGGGCAGGTACAGTAACACTTCAAAGATCTTTTGATGGTCAGACTTGGCAAGATGTAGAAACATTCACAGCGAATGCAGAACGTGTTGGTGATGATCCAGAAAAGAATATTAATTATCGAGTTGGATTTAAGACTGGTGAATATACAAGTGGTACTGCATCTGTGCGAATCAGTCAGTAGGAAGGACAACCATGGAAATACCTCTATCTGCTATTATTGCTGTAATAGTGTCTCTAGCTACAGCTATAGGGGTTTTATATAGACAGAATATTGCACAACAAAAGCAAGTTGAGTCCTTATTATCTGAGACAAAAGAACTTATGGGGAGTCTTACAGAACTTGTTCGAGCTTGCAATAGTTTAATGGTAGAAGTTAAAGATGTATTAAATAAATATAAGGTCAATGAAGATGCTCAATAAAGAGACAGCTTCAAAGTTCTTTTCAGGGGCACAGAATATGCGTGTAGCTATGCGGCATATAACTTGCCCTAAAGGATTTTGCTTAGTAGTTGAAGATGATGAACATATCTCCAAGTACTTGATTAAAGTATTAACTAAATTTGGCATGGAAACAAAAGTAGTAGATAATTCTAAGGATGCATTGGAAGTTTTAGATAAAAATGCCGCTTCGATAATTTGTGCTATAGTTGATCTTAACTTAGAGACAAAGGAAGCAGGGAAACAAGTTGTAGATAATTTAGAAAATCAACATCGGAATATTCCGTATGTGGTATATACTGGGGATATGAGTCGAGAGACAAGATTAAAGAAAGAATACCCCCATATTAATGTTGCAATTAAGGGGCGTAATAATACTCAAATTCTTCTTCAACATTTAGGATTGGTTACATAGATGCCGACGCAAGTCCCTAATTTAAATATAACTGGATCAACAGCAACAATAACGAATGCAGAAGCAGGTTCGATTAATGTATTCTTATTTGCTGTGAGGGACACCGAAAGATGGAATGCTTTATCTTATATTATTGGGAACGGTACTATTGAGATTACTGGTATCGCTCCTGGTGATTATACTGGTCGGGTCATGTCTATTGACTCTCCAGGTACAGTTAGTGATGCAGTAGATTTTTCAGTGTCGGGGGCGACACTAAGTGGAGGCATAAATGCTAATTGGGGGCGATGGATTTATGCTTCTGTGTGCGATCACTTTGAGACATATAGAGATACACTCCATATGTTTCTCGAAGGGCAACTCCGCGAAACCGATGAACTGCAACAGTTCTTTGAGCTTCGCGTTGACGGTCCTTATTATCAACAGATAAATAAGGGCTGGTGGAAATTGATAGTAGAAGTAAATGCAATTATTACCGTAGCGAAAAATGACACAGATTTTCATGCAATACGTTTGTGGACAGATTTTGTAGCCTCATTATTCACAAACACTATCAATATTTATCGCTACGGGGATGAGCCTGGAGATGATAACACTTATGTTGATTGTTTAATGGCTATGGATGGGTATCGTAGAAAACTACAGGTTAGTCATTTTGGTCAACTACAAAAAGCAGATGAGATTCTTCAGGCTGGTGTTGAGAGACATTATCAAGTAGAGTTACCCGAAGAGTAAGTAAGGAGTAACGATATGAGAACTCGTGAGTGGTTTGGTGCACAAATTGATCTAAAGAATGCTACTATCTATCTCAAGGATGGTGGCACAGGTTCTGCACAGCAGAGCTTGGAAATAAAGATCGGTGAAGGCACGCTCACGTATGATGAACGTAAGACAATTGAGTACGTTCGGGATCGTGGCCTCCTTGACACTGTTAAGGAAGGTGACGAGGAACCCATGGATGTGCGTTTTGATTTTACGTGGGAGTTTCTCCGAGCAGTCTCTACGACTGGTTGGGGTACTCCTACTGTAGAAGATGCACTCAAGCAGCGTGGTGAAGCGGCTGGATGGGTTTCTAGTTCGAATGATCCTTGTGAGCCTTATGCCGTTGATATTGAGATTCATTATGCTCCACCTTGCGGTGATGAGCTTGATGAAATTATTACACTCCCTGATTTCCGTTATACCAGTTTGGCACATGATCTTTCGGCTGGTACGGTTGCAGTTACAGGTCAGTGTAATGCTACTCAGGCACTAGATGTACGTCAGTAGTTTGTATTCCTATGGCCTGATCTTCGGGTCAGGCCATAGGATAAGTTTAATTTAGGAAATTATTAGTCTGAAAGGGAAACAAATGAAGATTGCAGGGAAAAAGATTAGTGGGCCAGCAATTGAAATTATTCCTATTATTCGTGGGGATGAAGAGATTATTCTCAAAGCACAGGCGGTTTTGGACTATGATGAATTTTATCAAATTTGTCCTATTCCAAAACCTCCGGAAGTTGTACTTCCTGGTGGAGAACGTAGATCTGAGATAGAGAATCCAGACTATAAGAAAAAGCTTACAGAGCATTCAAACAAGAAATATGCGTGGATGATTTTAAAGTCTTTAGCTGCAACCCCTAGTCTTGAGTGGGAGACAGTAGATCTCTCTAAACCTGAGACCTGGGAAAATTACGAGAAGGAACTAAAGGATTCTGGATTTACTGAGCAGGAAATTTTTCGTATTATTCAGACCGTGGTTAATGTGCAAGGTCTTGATAATAAAAAGATTGAAGAGGCTCGGAAACGTTTTTTAGTTTCTCAGGTGCAGGAGTCAAAAAGCTCATAATACCTAAGTACCGTACTGAGGAATATGCTATATGGAGAGCTTGTGAGCGTTTTGGTGTATGTCCAGAAGGTGTGGAAACAAAATGGGATGATTGTAATGTATGGGCACAGGCGATGCTTATAGGATATAATCAGATTCGTGAACATGAAGAAATGGAAGAATTAGCGGCAGGAGTAGGAGTTAAATTATGATTTGGAGTGGGAAATTCCAACTCATAAAAATGCGTAGTGAACTTTGGATTCAGGCTTTTTTTAAAGATGCTATTAAAGACGTTGCTAAAGTTTTTGTTCAGTCTTTGATAGCTCATCCTGGAGCAGGAGGCAGACATGCTGCTGGTATTCCTGCATGGACAGGACAAGCCCGTGCCTCATTAACTACTGCTGCTAATCTTGTTGGGTTATCAATATCTTATAGTGATGCAAAATATAAAGGTGGCGTAAAAGGTAAGAATCCTAGTACTGGTGCCACAATGGGTACAGCCCATTTTAGAATAACAAAGAATCTTTATTGGTTTGGATTTTCTTGTAATGTTAGTGATCTTGTTGGTTATGGTTCACGCTTTCAACCTGCTGAGAATCAATATGGATATATGGCAGAAAATGAATATGAGCCACGACCATCAGAACGTAAACAACAGAAAGAAGCACCTTGGCACGCTATTGATGTAGCTGGCGAGAATTTTGTGTGGTGGGTGCGAAAAGAATGGTTCCCTAAGATAGCTAAAGAATTTCGTCGAACTTTTTATAGGCATGAGATCACATTCTAATGATTTATAAAATTAGAAAATGGTATGGTACTGCTGGTGATGAAGCTGATTTTGCTAGCTCCATTGCCTTTGATGTATCTCAAGCTATGCTTGGACTTGAGAATCTTCGCAAGAAGGTTATTCAAGTTAACGAAGGTATGACTCAATTTATAGCTACAATGGAGAGATTTAATACTCAAGTTGGGTCATTTGAAGGGTTAGCTAACCTTGTTACTGCTCTTGAAAAGATAACAGCAAAACAAGCTGAAGCTGCTGCAAGCACAGAGAAAGAAGCTAAAGCTGGTTTTGATGCTAATGCGTTACTTGCAGAACGTACTAAAACTAGACTAAATGAGGTTACTGTATTAGATAAGGAATTACAAAAGAAACGTGAGTATATTACTGTTCTCACGCAAGAAGGAACACAATTACGAGTAACTACAAATGCTGCGGGAGAAGGTATTGTAGCAAGAGAAAGAACGGTACAGGCTACACAAGCACAAATTAATGCTCAAGCAAGATTAGCAGAGCAAAGTACTAGAGCCCAAGCACGATTAAATACTATTAATCAACAAATAGCAAGTGGGTATGTCCAAAATGTTAAAGAAAGTACAAAATTTAATACAGCAATGGATCGTACTCAAAGAATTATACAGGGTACAACGACTGATGGCCAAAAATTCCAAGCTACTTTAACTTATGTAGGAAATACTTTACAAAATGTTCAAGGTGGTTTACGTCCTGTTAATCAGAGTCTAGCTGATACTAAGGATCGCGTTAAAGATTTGACCCTTTCTTGGCAGTCAATGGCACGTATTATTCAATCACAACTTATTTATAGATCTATTGGTTTATTGTTAAGATCTATGCGTGAAGCAATTGGCACTGCACAAGAATTTTCAATACGTATTTCTGAGCTACGTACAATTTCACAACAGAATCAACTTGCCGTTCAAGAATGGGCGGCTGGTCTTAGGGTATTATCTGATTCTTTTGGTATTGAACTTCTTGATCAGACTGAAGCAGCATATCAAACATTATCTAACCAGGTTGCTAAAGGCGCTGAAGTATTTGGTTTTCTTGAAGAAGCCAATAGGCTTGCATTAGTTGGTGTCTCAGATGCTACTAGTTCTGTGCAACTTCTTTCTGCTGTGATGAAATCCTTTAATCTTAGTATGGAGGATACTGGGGATATTGCTGCACAAACATTCAAGACTATTGAACTTGGCCGTGTTCGTCTTGATGAGATGGCAAATACAATTGGTATTACTGCTGTTCCTGCTGCGAATTTAGGTCTTAGTTTTAATGATCTTGCGGCTGCAATTACTACAGTAACAATTCGTGGTGTGCCGTTTGAGAAAGCTCAGACTTTAATTCGTAACATCCTTTTAAAGCTTATACGTCCTACTAAGGAAATGTCCAAGTTCTTTAAGGAATTAGGTGTTGACTCTGGTGAAGCAGCTATTAAGACGTTTGGTTTTGGTGGAGTATTACAGCGTTTAGAAGAACGTACTCAGGGAAGTTCTACAGAACTTGGTAAACTCTTTGGACGTATTAGAGCTATCTCTGGTGCTATGATTTTTGCAGGTCGTGGTCTTGAGACTTTTGAACAAAACTGGAAAGAAATTCAAAATGCTCAAGAATCTTACCGTACAGCAACAAAAGAAACAATGGAAAATGTAGGTCGTGATATTAAGATCGAAGTACAAAAGATAAAGAATTATTTTACTGAGGAGTTTGGTACTGTATTCTTAGAGGTTGTGCAAGGAGTTACAGAACCTCTTGGCGGCTTATCAGGTATTGTTAAGGCTTTAGCTGAGGGACTTACTGGACTTTTAGCTCCTGCTGCTATTTATGCTGCTGCATCTTTAGGTAAGTTAGCTATCGCGCATCCTGTTGCGGCTGCATTATTAGCTCTTGGGGCTGCTACTCGTATTCTTCTTGATAGAATGACAAAGGTAACTGAGGAAGCTTTAGCACAACAAGAAGAAGCCCGAGAAAGAGCTATTGAACAACAGAAACGTGAATATAGGGATCTTTTACGTGTTATAGATAATTTTTATACTCAAGAAGTACAAATAGCTAGACAAGCTATTGCTACCTTGCAATCAGAGAATACAAAACTTATTGATGAACAAGTAGCTATAGATAAAGAGATTACTACAAATCTTAGGACTGCTTATCGTGAAGTTGTTAAAGAACTTCAGAAAGGCATCAAAGATGTAGATAAAGTTATTAAGGACTCACAGAAACTTATTGAGAATTCTATTAAAACTATTAATGATCTTAAACGTTCTATAGAGCAAAGAACATTTGAGTTTAGACTTGGGGAGATTGAAGATCCAGCAGAACAATTAAATCTTCTTCGACAGCGTTTTGAACAACTTCAGAAACAACGTACAGCACTCTTTGGACGTATTGACCAAGAGAGTATTCGCGCTGTTGCAGAACTCTATAAAGAGCAGCTTGGAATTGTAGATCAAATAGCTAAAATTCAAGATCAAGTTGCCGATAAAAATGAGAGAAGCGAAGAGAAATTAGTTCGATTACAGCGTAGACGTGTGGAACAAGAAACTAAAATTGCAAACCTTAAGAAAAAGATATCAGATAAAGAGCTTGATGATCAAAAGAAACTTCTTGATGCCGCTAAAAATGCAGAACAATATACACGTATTACACGTAGTAGTAGGCGTGGTATCATTGGTATTGATACGATTGATCCTAATGTTATTAAAGCTCAGAGAGATATTGCTAGAGGACAACGTGAAAGAGAAGCTAGTCTTGCTAGAGAAGTTCGTAAACTTAAAGAGTATGATGAGAAGATTCGTGAACTTCGTAAAGTTGAGATTGATCGTACAGATATTCTTAAACTTCAAAATCGCTTAACATTAGAACAGATTCGTTTAGTTGAAGAACAAAAACGTCTTGCTGAAGAACAAAAGAAAAAGGCTGAAGAAGAAGCAGCGGAACGCAAACGTAATTTACAAGAAATTAAAGATGGGTATCTTGATATTACTGCAATTAGTGTTAAGGATATTCTTGGTACAAAAGATATTGATCAACAGATTACAAATATTACTGGTGCTCTTGTACGTATTGAAGATTTTCGAAAATCCTTACGTGAAAAGGCAAATGTACTTGATATTAATACAAGACTTAGGCTTGAAGAACAATTGCTAAAACGTAAAGATCAATTAGAAAAACTTCAAGAAGCAGCAATTACTAATCTTCAACTTGATAATGCTCGAAAAGTTGTTGCTGAACAACAAAAAATAGCTGAAGAAGCTGTTAAAGCTCGACAAGCATATGTAGATGAGGAAGCAGTTCAAATAGGATCATTAAAACAAGCTCTAAAAGCTTTTGGTAAAGATATTACTACTCTAAGAGCAGGTACACGACAACAAGTTATTTCTGAGAAGATTGATGCTTTTATTCGTGCCCCTACAATTGAAAACTTAAATAAAATAACAAAGGATTTAATTGCAATAAATGAGCAAGTAGTTTTTGGTATGACAAAGGATCTAACTCCAAATATTAAACTTTTTACAGATACAGCTACAACTATTATTGCAGCAGAAGAAAAACAAACAGCTACTATAAAAGGATTAGAAGAAGCAAGAGATAAAGCACAAAAATCTTTTGAAGATGCCCAAAAACAATTAGAAGGACTTATCCCTGAACAACAAAAAAGAGATCAAGAACGTAATGATATTTTGAAACGTAATGAAGCAGTATTTAAGAATATGATAACAGAATTACAAGGTATTAGATCTGATATTAAAGCTCGCGGGGGTTTTCAACATGGCGGATTTGTAGGTACGGATCGAGTACCAGCAATGTTGAGTCCTGGTGAGTTCGTAATGAATGCTGGAGCTACGCGAAAGTTCTATTCCCAACTTGTTGCTATGAATGCCGGCGTTCAGAGTTTCCAACGTGGCGGTATTGTTAATAATGTTGGAGATGTGAATGTCAATATGCAAAGTAGTGGTAATGAGAGCTATGACGTAACAAAATTTGGTAAATTATTACGGCGACAAATTCGACGCGGAACCTTAAAATTACGTTAGGAGATTAATATGAAAGGTGGATTCAAGATTAAAGGACATTTCCGTGTCGAACATATCCGAAACGGAAAAATAATTGGAATATATGATATAGATAATGCTGTGGTTAATGAGGGTCTTGACAATATCCTTGATGTGATGTTTCATAATGATACTCAAACAGCAACTTGGTATCTTGGCCTTCTTAATGATGCTGATCTCGCTGATCTACTTGCTACTGATACCATGGCTTCTCATCCAAATTGGACTGAGAATCAAAGCTACACAGAAGCAACACGTCAAGAATGGACTGAAGATGCGGCATCTGGGCAAGAGATTACTAACTCTACATATGTAGCTTTCAGTATTAATGCTACAACAACAATATCAGGAATCTTTTGTTGTAGTGATAATACGAAGGGCGGTAGTTCTGGAATCCTATGGGCTACTGGACTTTTCACAAGTGGCGATGTATCAGCAGAAAGTGGTGATACTCTTAATGTCACATACACGATCACAGGAGCCGCGGCGTGATCTTCTATTATAGTGGTGGCTATGTTGTTTTACGTAATCCTGAGCTTGGGGATATTCGGCGTATTAATACATATACCGAGAACCGTGAAACAATTGGCGGGGAGCTTAAGAGTGTTAAAGATTCAGGATGGCCGAATAAACAGATTCGTTCATTCGTTATTCATGCACTTTCGCAAACAGTAGCGGAACAATTTCGAGATGCACTTGAAGCATCAGCCGGATTACAGGTTAAGATAACGGATCATAATAATGAGGTTTGGCAAGGTGTTATTATTTCGAATCCCAACGATATTATTACTCAGCGTGATCAGAATTGTGGAGTCTATGATGTAGCATTTGAAATGATGTGTGAGTTCCTTGAGAATCCAGAAGCCCTTTATAATACTGATGAAGAGCTTATTTATAATACTGATGAAGAACAAGTCTTCGTGATTTAAGGAATTATATTATGGCAGATCTCACAGCAGGTGTGATACCGAAAGCTGCTGATGGCAATCACATTGAGGACGGATATACCCCCGTCACCAGTGTAGGTGATCCTGGAACTGATGCTAATATGCCTACGGAAAAAGCTGTGAGGGATGGCCTTGATACCAAAGCAGCAGCGATCCATGCAGCTACTCATACTAATGGTACTGATGATATTCAACTTGCTACAGCAGCACAGAATGGCGTAGCTACAGCAGCCCAGATTTCAAAGCTTGATGGTATTGAACCTTTAGCCGATGTTACAGATGCCACTAATGTAGCAACTGCTGGTGCAGTGATGCACACTCAAGCAGATGCTAAAGGAGATATCCTTGCAGCTTCGGGGGATAATAGTTTTGCGCGTGTTCCTGTAGGCTCAGATGGGCAACTATTAGCAGCAGATAGTGGGCAAGCTGCTGGTGTGGGATGGCAGAATGCAGGGGTATTATCTTTCGTAAATATAGACAATACTGATAGCCCATATACAGCAGCAGGTGCAGTTGTTATAATTTGTGATACTACTGGTGGAGCAATAACAGTGAATCTTCCTGCTGCTGCTTCATCTGCTGGAGTAATTTATAGAATTAAAAAGATTAGTGCTAGTGCTAATAATGTTACTGTTGATGGTAATGGTGGTGAGACTATTGATGATGCATTAACAGTAGATATCACTGCTCAATACGAGTCCATAGATGTTTTTTGTGATGGTGTTGAGTGGTGGATCTTATAGGGGAGAGTTATGGCTTATACTCCATTACCTGATGCACAAAAGCAATATTTTGTTGCTAAATATGGTTTAGATACTAATACAGGTAAAAGTGTTAGTGAACCATTCTTAACTATTGGAGCAGCTATTACGGCTGCTAGTGGTGATACACCTAGCTCTAGTAATCCTATTGGTATTACAGTATTAGATGGTGCAATATATATTGAGAATTTAACTTTACCATCTTATGTTACTTTACATGCTCCATTAGCAACTATACAAGGCAACCATGTAGTTAATGATTATAGTGAATTTGTAGTTAATATATGTTTTGCTTCATCAGGTACAATATTTTCTAAGACTTCAGGAAGTGGAACTGCTGGTATTTTTGTAAAATCTACAACAGCATTAGTATCAGCTAATGTTCTGCATTGTTCTGCTGGAAATCTTAATTATATAGGTCATAATATCAATGTGACAAATGGGTATGGTATCGGAGACGCGACAACAACTGGAGAAATTCAAGCTAAGGTTAATGAAGTTGTAGTAACAGGTACGGGAGTAGGTATTTATGTTGATGATACAGGACAAGTAATTGTTACTGCTGAGGATCTTATAGCTGCTAGTGGTACTTGTATTGAGGTTGACGGTACAGGAGAGATTTTTGTAGCTATTGCTAAAATCTCTGGCTCAGTAGCTTATGATGTAGACACTGGTGATCTTTATATTATTAGTAGTGATATTTCTGGTACACGTACTATAACTAATGGTGGCACAATACATTTTGGTGGTGGTCAGCAGAAAACAATCCTTATCGAAAATGCTGGTAATGATACTCTAGGCGATCACCGTGTACGAGCAGTTGGCCAGAATGCTTCTTTTAATATTAGTTTTGAGATTCCAGATGACGCGATAGCAATACTTACAATAAAAGTTATTGCTGTACTAGGAGGGACTATAACAAGTCAAAGTGTATCTTTAACAAGTGACTATGGGGCTGTTGGAGAACAATATAATAACCATAGTGAATCACAAGGTATTACAATATCTGCTACAGCAGGAGAGATAACAGCTTTTGATGTATCAGGAGTGTTTAGTAGTGCGGTAGCCGGTGATCATTGCGGGCTAACATGGCAGAATAATGCTATTGGTCAAACATTTAACTATATGAAGCTTGAGCTTACTTATCAAACGTAAGGGGAAACTATGGCCGAATATATTTATGATAGAGAGTTTGGGGACGCCATCCATAGCAACCCCGATACGTATAATATAGGGCATCAAGGTGAGCCAGAGAATGTAGCTCAACGCATTAGTGATGCTCTTCCTGGGGTAGATTTTGTAGTTTGTAATAATGGTACAGAGTGTAAGGTCATAACTACTGAAGCCCTAACATCTGAGCAGCAAACTACACTTGCAAATGCTATAGCTGCACAGAAAGCTGTAGATGATTGGCCACCAGCAGAGCCGAGTAGTATTCAAGATGTTCAATTAAAAAATTTCCAAGATCTTAGTGGGTATAATGTTTTCCGTAAAGGATTTAATCTTACTGCTACAGCGGGACAGACTAATGAGTTTGAAGCCAAATATGCTGCAAACATGATGCTTCAAGGTGCAGCATATAAACTTGATGGTAATGTGAATGATGGTGATTATGTTGAAATTGAAATGGTAGATGTAGATAATATCCTTGGTTATGGTGCTGGTTTTGTGCTTGGTAAATTTGCGGAAACAAATTATGTATGGGCAGACCAGGAATTTTCATGTTGTTGCCCAGATGCGAAACTTGTACCTGCTGGTATCTATATACGTTTCCGTTATGAGTCAACAGGTTCTACTGATGTGAATATCAAGCTTGTGCATTTCATGAGGACGGTCCCGTAATGGCTAAGAAAACGAAGAAGGAACCAGAAGTACAAGTACCCATGTTTAAAAGTAATAAAGAATTGAAGAAAAAGGCTAAAGATGCTAAGAAAAATAACTAAAATCATATTGGTAGTAATGAGTCTTGGACTCATAATATATGATTTTATACCGTTCTTTAATCCAGAACGGGGAGATACAATCTCAGAAGTGATATGTTATTATGGATTAAGAAGTTTAACATTTCCTTTAGTGTTTGGGGTATTGTGTGGACATTTCTTTCTTCCTGTAAAAGAAACGCCTAAACAATTTCCTAAATTATTAATAGGAATTGGTTTGTTCTCAATAATGTGTGATGTATTGATACATGCCGCTAGCATGGAAGCAATGTTACAATATCCAATTATTCCATTGGTTATTGGGATACCGATTGGTGGGTTTTTGTGGCAGCAAAGGAGAGCTTAAATGGCCCGTATTTTAAGGAGATTTAGCGGTATTATTAGGAATGTTATATTTGGCTCACCACTTCGGGACAGTATTCTTATTCCGGTACTTGGTGAGGAGCCAAGTCCAGTAATTGGTAATCTTTTAAAGGAGGATGGTGATGCCCTCCTATTAGAAACAGGTGAGCATATCTTGTTGGAGGGTTAGTTATGGCTGACCAAAAGGTTAGTGATCTTAGTACGGGTACAGCTAATGATTCAGCGTTAATGTATATTGTTAATACATTAACATCATTTAAGCTTACTCTTGCAGCATTGTATACTTATATCAAATCTAAATTAGACTCAGATACTATTGATGGCGGTACTTTTGTTTAAGGAGAGGAACAATGCGTAACAGAATATGGTATGGTGCAACGATTAAGGTTCGTCGTGGTACAAAGGCAGAGCTTGATGGTATTACGCTTGCTGCTGGTGAACTTGGTTTTACTACCGATGATTATAAGGAATTGTTTATTGGTGATGGTAGTAATAACCTACTTGTTGGTCGTGTTATTGAAGATACATTAGCTAATATTCCTACGACCTATGAGGCAGGACGGTTCTTCTATGCCACTGACACAAAGGAACTGTTCATTGATACTGGTTCAGCTTTTGAAGAGATTCTTTCAGATATTTCTGGTACTCAGGACAATCTGATTAAGATTGATGCTAATGGTAAGCCTGAGGATGCTGGTGTAGCAGTTGATGATGCTGGTACTACGACTGCTGATCTGTGGACCGCAAGTAAGATCGCAACTGAGATTAATAATGCAGTTGAAGGTCGTTCTTGGAAGGAACCCGCAAGTGTAATGGGCCTTGTTGGTAATGATGCTGCATTAACGATTGAAGGACTTTCACCTAGTTCTGGCGATTCGTATGTTGTGACAACTGCTAATGGTGCTGGTGATTTGGCAACTGCAACTGTTGGTGATATCTGGGAGTATAATGGATCGGCATGGGTTAAGGTTATTACTGGCGCTGGTGGTTTTGTGCCTTCTGGAACTCGCGCAGCACTCTCAACAGCTACGGCACTTATTGCTCCTTATACGGATGCAACTGATGATGGTAAGGTTGTGAGCTTCAATGGCACAACGAATACTGGCTCAGCAACTACTGATGCTGCTGAAGGTAATGCCATTCTGTGTTCCGGTGAGAATAGTGTTAATGAGAATAACACTTACTCGTTTGACGGTACTGTGCCGACTGGTGAGTGGGTACTTATGAATCAGGGTGGAGGTCTTAGTGCTGGTAACGGTATTCAGATCTCTTCAAACACTATCAGTGTGAAACCTGATAGTACGACTGGTGGAAATGTGATCCCGGTCGATGTGACTGCCAATGGTGTTGGGCTTGATGTTGATGATCTTGATGGTACTGGTCTTGAGGTTGATTCAGCCACCCTTCGGCTTGCTGCACAGGGTAATGGTATTAGTGGTGGTGCTGGTTCTACGCTCAGTGTTGCCTCTGATACAGCGACAGGTGCAACTATTGCAGCCGTTAGTGTGACTGCAAATGGAGTTGGTGTTAAGATTGATAATAGTTCAATTGTGCATGATAATGGTAGTCCTGATGAAATCTCTGTGGCACTTGTAGATGGCGGTAGTTTTGTATAAGAATGATCCCAAGGGAGGGGATAATTTACTGAATTATCCCCTCCCACAAGGAGCCTAACATGGCAGCTACAATTAAAGCACGCCGTGGAACTAAAGCCGAACTTGACGGCATAACTCTTGCTGCCGGGGAGTTAGGCTTTACCACGAATGACCAAAAAGAACTATTCATAGGTGATGGGTCCAATAATTTACTTGTTGGACGATGTTTAGTTGGACTTTTATCAGCTAGACCAACTGCTGGTGAGGGTGGACGCTTTTACTTTGCAACTGACAACAGTACTCTTTATGTTGATGATGGTGATAGTTGGGAGACAATTTCTGGTGGGAGCGTATCTCGTTTTGATAAAAATGCCATTATCAATGGTAATATGGTTATTGCTCAAAGAGGTACAAGTTTTGTATCTCCATCAGATGATGATTATACACTTGATAGATGGGCATATCGTAAATCGGGAGCAATGGTACATACGGTCACTCAAGATACGGATGTGCCAAGCAATGAAGGATTTTATTATTCTTTAAAACTTGATTGCACGACTGCCGATAACAGCATTGGTGCTAGTGATTGGTGTGGTGTTATGCAGCGTGTGGAAGGGTATAATTTTGCTAAATTCATAGGACAAACAGCTACATTATCTTTTTGGATAAAAGCTGGTAAGACTGGCACCATGTGCGTGGCATTTAGTAATTCTGGTTCAGATCGTTCTTATGTAACTGAAATTACAATTAATTCTGCAAATACTTGGGAATATAAGGAAATTAATCTTATTTTCAATTATTCTGGGGGTACTTGGGATTATACAAATGGTTCAGGATTAAAGATATATTTTGTTCTTGCTGTTGGATCTGATTTCCAGACAGTTACAACTGATTCTTGGATCAGCACAGATGATATTGGCACAAGTAATCAGACTAATTTTGTTGCTAATGCTGATACCACTTGTGATGTCTATATTACTGGCATCCAGCTTGAATTGGGTGGTGAAGCAACAGATTTTGAATTTTTACAATATCAACAGCAACTTGCCTTGTGTAAGAGATATTATCAAGTGTTAGGAGGTATTAGTAATAGTCTCCTTTGGCAAGGTTATGCAACATCTGGTGTATCTGTTTCTCGCACCGTAGTTTTACCAGTAGAAATGAGAACTACCCCAACTGGATCAAAAAATGGCACCTGGAACGTAACAAATTGTGGTCAACCTGTATTCAATAACGCTGGACCAAAGGAATTCTTTCTACAAGCCTCCTGTTCTACAACTGGTCAGGTTGCATTTGCTGCTAATAGTGCTGATGATACTGTAGAACTTGATGCAGAACTATAAGGAGAAAAGATATGGGTGCTATTAGTACAGTAGTTTATGCAAATGAAGCAGAGGACATGCTTACCGTTACTGAAGATGGGGGCAAAGTTCTTAGAGTACCGTGGGGTGGAGGCGTAAATGGTAATGCTCAAGATCGTGTCCAAGCGTGGATTGATGATGGTAATAGTATTGGTGCGTTCTCTGATTCAGTTGATTATATGGCGAAGATGCGTGGAGCACGTGATCAGTTACTTAAGAATACAGATTGGACACAACTCTCGGATTCGCCTCTTGCAGCTAGTCTTAAAGCTGACTATGCTACGTATCGTCAAGATCTTCGAGATATGCCACAAGATAATCCAAACACCACAACTAAGACTGCATATGATAATTTGGAATGGCCAACTGATCCTGGAGCCTAATAATGGCAGTACAGTTTGGGCACCCATATGCAACTCCGACCCTAACTCTGGATCTTCGGAATCCAGAGTTAGGTAACTCGGAGCAATTAGATCTTAAAACTCAATTTAAGATCACAATGGATGGTGAGATTAATTCTCATCGTCGTACACCTATGAATCAAAAGCTTCTTCTCTCTTGGGTGAATCTCACAAAGGCCAAGATCGAAGAGTTTATTACTTTTCTAGAAACGAGTGCTGGTGATGAAGTGCGTTATACCGATCATGATGCTAATGTCTGGCGTGGGTATATACTTACAAATCCTTTAGATTATGTCACTGAAACGAAAATTGTATGGGGAAATTGTATTGAAGTTTATACTGCTAATCTTGAGTTTCAAGGATATCAGCCTTAGGGCTTTAATATGAGAAATATTTCTACTCCAACTGAAACTAAGATAAATACCCGTTTGGGTACTGAGCCACAATTAATTTTACAAATTAATTGGTCAACTGGTGTTGAGTATTATGGGTTTAAGACTTTTTCTCTTGGTGGGTGGTCAGTACAAGGGAAGATGCTTGATTTTTCGGCTATCTCTTCTCAAGGGAAGCAGGATACAACAGGCGAAGTATCTTCAGCTAATGTGAAACTAGATGATAGTGATGGTAGTCTTAAAACTAAGGTTGATCGTGTTCTTCTTGAGAGTACCTCAATAACAGTATATCATTATTTTGAAGGGCTCTCACAATCTGATCTTGTAGTAGTTCTTAAAGGTATAATATCAGGAGATATAAATTGGAGTGAAGGAGAAAGGTCATTATCTTTTGATATTGAATCTTATGTTGAAGATCGCTCAGTAGGTTATGCTCCAGAGGCAGGAGCTTTTGCAAATCTTGCAGAAGAAGCTATTGGAGTTGTATGGCCTCTTTGTTTTGGTACAGTACTTAAGGTTCCAGCAGTACGAGTAAAATATCGCGCACGTGGTAGATTAGCTTATGGTATTAATCATAATTTTGATAATTTTCGAGTTGAGAATGGCGAGGATTTTCCACAAGGAACACCTATTAATCTCCGTATTGCTGATATCAGATTTCAAGGTACATTTGACGAAGATATTTTTACTGTTATACAAAGGAACTTACCTCATCATACTAATATTGCTATTGGTAATCGTAGATTCTTTGACACTTCGTATCTTGACGCCAGCGTCGTATGGCTTATTGATCAGCCAAACATTATTGGACTTTATTGTTATGTTAATCATCCTACTCATGGACCGATGGTTAATAAATGTGTTGGTCATGAAGGGCAAAAGTACTTTTTCGCAAAACCATGGCGACCAAGTGGAACACTCTTAAACGTTCGTCTAACACTTAATGATACTATCTTAGAGACTGCTCCTATACCAAGATCTTCATGGGGAGCCACATATACTATTGAGAATATTGCTACATGGTATGAGACGCTTGTATCATCTGAGCATGAAGAAGTAAGATCTGTAACTACTATTGTTCAAGGTATGTTTGCAATACGTCCTGGGACAATTGTTAATCAAGAGGTCTCTTATAATACTACCTATGTTATTAATGCTATACCATCTATTGAAAAGCTCGAAGTCTTTGCATATCGGACTTATCGAGGTAAAAAGATTTTTGCTCCTGTCCCTAAGAGTTACTATATACTTAATCTCTCTAATACTCTTGGAACACAGAATTGTACTACGTTAGAGTTTCCAATCTCTCTTGAGGACTATCAAGGTGAGAATTGGGAGTCAACAATCTATGTCTCGCTTCGGTCTACAGTAGGCCCTAATGCTGCAAGTATTATCTCATGGTTACTAAATACTTATTCTTCTTTAACTCCAGACCCTGTTAGTTTTACATCTGTGAATACTAAGTTACAAAAATATCCTTGTGGTTTTACAGTTTTTGATCAACCTAATGTTCTTGATTTATGTGAAGAAATTGCTTGGCAATCTCGTTGTGCTTTATTTATTGATAATGGTATTGTATATATTAAATACCTTAGTGAGATCCCCTCATCTCCTGGTACTATTGATGAGACAGATACAATTCTTAAAACAATGCAATTAAGCTTTAGTAGTACTGAGGATATTTATACTCGCGTTATAGCAAAATGGCGTAAAGATTATTCGGAAGAAGAAGGCGTGGAGCGAGAGTATCGGTACTCAAATAATATCAATACTTTCGGTCTACGTGTTCTGGAAAAAGACTTCTATATTTATAATATTGAGAGTCTTGTGGTGTTATCTGCATCATGGTGGGGATATCGGTATAGTAATTCTTGGAGACGTATTGCTATTGATACTATACTTCGTACATTAGAATTTCAACATTTTGATCCGGCAACTTTTGATTTTACGGTTCTTAGTAGTAATAATATTCGAGGGATTCTTGATTTAATAAATCATGATCCACAAGAGAATGTTATTCATCTTGAAGCGGAATTAGCTTCAAATGCTGGTAATATAGACGGTGGTAATAATCCTCTTGAGAATACTAATTATTGGACTGGTGATCCTTCTTATCCAGTAGGCGCAAGTAATCCTATGCCAAGTGATGTGGGTTATGGTAGGGCACAAATTGAATATGATGTACCTACTGAAGATCAAAATGGTCCTGGAGATCCACCGCCTCCACCGCCTCCACCGCCTCCACCGCCTCCTCAATATACTCTTGAGTTTACTCAAGAACCAGAAGAAGTGGAGAGAGGAGTTAATTTCTCATTAGCAATACGAATTAAAGATGAAGATGGAAATACGGTTTCTGAGAATGTTGCTGCTTCTTTGAATCTTAACTCTAATGATCCAGCAGATGTTCTTAACACCATTAATATTAATATTGTGGGTGGTACTTGGTCTAGTGACACAATGCAAATTACTCTTGGCTCAGGATCAGACACCGCATCAATAACTGTTGCAGCAGTAGATTATGCTAGTGTTACGACTGGTGAGTTCTTGATTATTGAAGCACGTGTTGACTCGTTATCCTGGGCTAGTATACCAGCATCAGTAGCACGCGAAGCAGTCATAGCGGACTATACACTTTCCGGGGGACTTGTAGGTGAGGTCATTGATATTCATCTCGTAACTTCAGATCCAAAAGATAAGCTTTATGATTCTGGAGATAATGAGCTTACGAGTATAACATTAGGGGCTGGTGGCACATATACATTTTCTGGGACATATATAAAAGGCGGTTCTGGAAGTGATTTTGGAAATTTTGTTGCTGAGGATCAACTTAATAAGTATGATCCTAAGACAAGTTCACAATTTACAATAGCTGGTATAACAGCACAGACTGTTGTTACTGCTATTGAGTTTGGACAGCCAGTAACAGCAGCAAATGCTGATTATCTTGAGATTACACCACCAAGTGAAATTGTAAGTGGGGAAGTGTTTTATTTACTTATTGAGACTCTTAATCCTAATGGGACAAGAGATACTTCTTACAATGAAACATTAAAAATTATTGCTTATAATCATGGGACTGGTCAAGTATTAACGTGGCTTGATGCTGGTTCAAATGCCAGTAATAATGGTGGACATGTTCTTGCAAATCTTGAAAATGGAGCTTGGGCATATGATGGTTGTTTATTAGATATGTCAAGTTTACCAAATAATATTCGTATTGAAGCTGAAATACTTTATCAGGAAGATCAGTTTAATGATAGCGTAATTGTTGCAACTCAATATCCAGGCTTCTATGTTACTTCAAATAATTATAATATAACACGCGGAACTCCATTTAATATTACAATACAGGCTCATGATGGGAATGGCGCATTAGATACTACTTATGTTCCAAGTGGAAATGTGAATATAACTTTACCTGTTAAATCTGATCCTTTAGATAATATCAATCCTACTTACACAGATAATACTGGATGGGTTAATGGATCTAAATCTGTGGCAGTAACAATAAATGGAGGTAGTGGATCAGATACAGTTACTATTAATTGTGCAGATGCAGTTGGCAGACAAGGTGAGGATGATATCGCTATTGCTGCTGCTTCTGTAGTTATTGGATATTCTGCTAAACAATATTATCAAGGTATTGATAGTTATACTAATGCTGGAATGCCTGATGGATCACCTGGATCAGCAACAGAATGGGATAATACTCAAAATGATTCATTAGCTGCATTTAAAGCTGATACTACTTTAAGTGTTGCTGGTACTCTTTGGGTTGTATATAATGTTAGTGATTCAAATACTTATGCTCAATTCTTTGTATCTGATGCTGGAGGATATTTACAATTTACTGTTACACCTGCTCAAAGAGCTGGTGCAAAAGCTGTATATCTTGAAGTTCCAGCTTATTGTTGTTATATTCCTAATCCTGGTTCACAAGATTGGGATGATCAGTTCTCTTATAATACAACTTTACATATTGCTTTAAGTGAATCTCCTGCTTCATATGGAAGTGGATTAGCTCTATGGAATATGATTTCTGATGCTAATATTAATTATGCTAAGATAAATGCATTACATAGGAGTATGGGCCATACTCCACCTAATATTAGCACAATGCCACGTATACCAATAAAATTACCTCTTAGCTTTTTTGCTAGTATGACTACAAGTACTGCTTATGTATGGGGAGTGAATAAACGACTCTCTAATATTTTATATGATTCTAAGTACTGGGGAAATACTTCTTATGCCACTTATACTGCTGCTTATGCACAAAATACAGGCGGAAATAATGCTCAGCTTGTAATTTATAAGTAACTGGATTGTCCAGTTTGATTTAGTAAATTAGTATGGAGGATGAATCATGGAAGGCGATGTTGGAACTACTGTAGCGTTAGAGCCAAGTGTGCCAGCAGCAAAGGATAATGTATTATTGGAGGGGTGGTGGGTTAATATTGCAGCACTTATTGTGGCAACAGTTTTTGTGGGGTTATGGCATTTACTTCGGACGTTTGTTAAAAAGATTATGGATAAGATGGATATATCCGATGCTGAGAAAGCAGCTATTGATGCCCTTCTTCAAGGTATGGCACAGCAACAGCCTATAGCTAATGGAATTAAGAAAGCAGCAGCAGATGGTAAGATCTCAAAAGAAGAGGCAAAGCAACTTGAAGCTGCTGCCCTTAAAACCGCTAAAGAACTTGCCACTGGACCGGCTAGGGATATTGTTCTTTCATGGGGCGAGGAGAAAGTTAGCTCACTTATTAAGCAATTACTTAGTAAGTTTAAATCGCGTAAGTAATTTTATAAATTAAGGAGGGTTATCATGGCGAAGCGACGTAAAAAGAAGTGGATTAAGAAAGCAATTAAGAAACCCGGTGCGCTACGTCGATCAGCCAAAAAAGGTGAGATCACTAAGAAAGGAACTCTTAACCTCACAAAAATGGCAGCCCGAGCAAGACGCACTGGTAATACAACTCTTCTCCGGCGTGTGAATCTTGCTAAAACATTAAAGAGTTTCAGGAGACGATGATGCCGGTTCGTAAATGTTCAAATGGTAAATGGCGTATTGGTAATGGCCCTTGTATATATACCTCTAAAGAGAAAGCAAATAGGGCTTATACAGCATATTTAATTGCCCAAGCTAATAAGAGGAAAAAGAAAGATGGCAATTTTTAGCTGGATACTTGGGTTTGTTAGTAAGATTATTGCGGAGGTATTAAAAGATGCCCTTAAAACTCCTGCAAGAGAAATTTCAATTGAACCAGTGGAAGGTCCATTGGATAGTACTATTAGTACTAATGATGAGTTGTATGATCAGTACAAGTGGGTGCGTAATAGGGGTGAAAGAGAAGGTTAGGATAGTTTATGTCTCAAATTTTAAAACTCCTCAGGAATGCAAGGGTGCGATCAAGATTGCTAGCAATAGTAAGATCCCGGTAACAATTGAGGGTAAAGAAGATATTCTTACAAATATGGATCTTGGTGGGTATTATGCTATCAAGGCATCCGATCTAACAGGGTTCATTAATGCGGTTCAGACTCTTAAAGAACGGTGATAAATTTGCTCCTCCTCGGGGTAAGCCACCAGCTTGCCCCGAGGGTTATATTAGGGATAGAGGTGATCCTTTTCTTTTTCACCCTATTATTCCAGAGTGTGGATTTAGAGATGAGAAAGCTATAGATAGAAAATGTTGTCGATCACCTAAAATTGTTATGTGGTGTAAATTTACAAATCAAGAAATAACTGCCTTAAATTGTATGGATTGTAAAAATGCTAACTAGTCTAATATTAACGACATTTCATAGAGATCATTTACTGCAATTAACATTGCCGAGTATTCATAGACATAATCTAGAAATAATTATTGTTAATGATGGTTTACCAGATGACACACAAGCCATAGCGAATAAACATGGTACACAGTATATTTTTACTGGGTATCATAATTTAAAGAATCCTCACTGGAGGATACCAGGGTTCGCATTAAATATTGGTGTGAGGCAGGCTATGGGTGATATTGTAGTATTATCTTGTGCTGAAATTTATCATGTAGATAATGATTTAATAAATCAATTAGCTCAAACTATTGCTTATGAGCCAATGGGATTGGCAATACCGCAAGGTAAAGATGATAATGGGGATTATTTACGTTATCTTCAGAAGTACGGGAAACATAGTGAAGAAATTTATGAAAGATTACCAGATTTAAATACTAAGCTCCCATTTCTTTTTGCAATGAGTAGAGAGCTTTACCTACATATAGGTGGTTATGATGAAGATTTTATTGGGCAAGCCTATGATGATAATGATTTTGTGACAAGACTTCAAGATTTTGGTTGTAAGTATATATCAATTAATGCTAGATGCGTACATCTTTACCATGAACGTAATGGCCCAGGACGAAGTAGAAAAGCCCTACAATTTAATAAACGATTATATGAGGCTAGACGAGGTATAATTGTACGTAATAGTGGAAGGGAATGGGGAGTAAATCATGTATCGACAGCTTAGTTATACTGCTGCTGGAGAAATGCCATGGAAACTTTTGAAACACCCTAATGCAGTTAGGGATGGACATATTACACCTATTCATATTCAATTTGTCCCTACTAATCGGTGCAATCAAAAATGTAGTTGGTGTTCTTGTTCTAAAGTAGAAAGAAGTCTTGAGCTTGATATTGGAGAGATCCGGGAAATTCTTAACGAATTCTCGAATCTTGGTACTGAGTCAATGACAATAACGGGTGGTGGTGAACCTACTGTCCATTCTAATTTTGGAAAAATTCTTGAACATGCAATATCTCTAAATATAAAGAGCGGCCTTGTAACAAATGGAATGGTGATTCCTAGAGGTAAGATCCCTTATGATTTACTAAATCAGGCTCTTACTTGGGTTCGAATATCTGTTTATGAACCTGAAGGTTCTTATGATACTTGTCTTATTGAGAAGATTTGTGCTTTACTTCCTGACGTAGATATTGGGATTAGTTTTACGGTAACAGATAGTGCCAATATGAATACAGCTATACGAGTTAGTCAATTAGCAGAAAGAACCCCTAATATAACTCATATTCGTTTTGTACAGGATATTCTTCATGCTAATGAGGAGTATCTTATTAAGATGATGGATATGGTGAGAAGAAATTGTAAAGAGATAACAGATAAGGCATTATTTCAATATCGAAATATTTTTACTCGTGGGACACCACAATGTTATATCTCATTACTTAAACCCACGATTAATGCTGATGGGTATGTTTACCCATGTTGTGGTGTTCAATATGCTAGTGATGAATTACGGACAATGCCAAAGAAATTCAGAATGTGTAGATGGAATGAGTTTAAGTATACTAGCTCATTTAATGGAAGTATATGTAAGAAATGCTATTATGATAAATATAATGAGGTTCTTAGCTATCTTGTTATGGATATGGCTCATAAGGAGTTTGTGTGATGTATACTGTTGTAGCATTTTATACGAGAGATACCCCGTATGAGAATATTATTAAGACACTTGAAACTAGTTTGCAAAAATTTAATGTGGGGTATTATTTCAAGGGGTATGAAGATCGTGGGGAATGGGTAAGGAATTGTGCTATAAAACCAGAATTTCTTAAACATGCTCTTATGCGATGTGGGGATATTCTTTATGTAGATGCAGATGCTACATTTGAAAGAGCACCAGAAGATATCTTTGATGGGGTATTCTATTATTATAGGTTCCGTGGTAAGGAGGCTCTTAGTGGCACGCTCTTCATCAAGAAGTGTCCTTACATGTTTCAATTTCTAGATGAGTGGATTGAATTACAAAAACAACATCCAAGAGTCTATGATCAAGAGGTCATGGATAGAGTAATAAAACGGCATCCAAATTGGGGTTTTAGAGAACTCCCTAAGGAATATATTAAAATCTTTGATCTTATGCGACGGGTTGAAAATCCCGTTATCGTGCATCATCAAGCTAGTAGAAAGTATAAAGACTCACAGGAGGAAAAACTCATGGGCGAAGGATTTGTATTACCTAAAAAGGTTCGCATCTTGTCAGATGGTACTTATGCGCTTATTCGTAGGCATAAGCCTACAGAAGATTATATGGATAAGCACTTAAAACGTTTTGGAAGATTGCGTTGGTATCCTGAGATGCCGCATTCAGATACTTCAGTATTTAAGGATCTGTTTAAGGGCAAATATGCTAATATCATTGGGAAAGGTCCAAGTTTAGATTATCTTAGCAAGGATGATATCAATAATGATGGGCCAGTAATATGTCTTAATGAAAGTATCCATGTTGTAGAGAAACTTGGATTAGAGAATCCGTTATTTGTTATTCAGCAAGATCCACATCTTAAAGATACTTGTGTCCCTAATAAGATTACAACTAAAATGTTGGTGAGCTTTTTATCTCAGGCTTGTGGGAGAGGGTTTGAGAATCGTTTTATCTTTAAACCTGTTGATCTTGGAATGAGGGATACAAGTCTTACAGCACAGTTAGCAATTGGGTTTTGTAAGATTTTCGGTATTGATAAGATCAGGTTCTTGTGTTTTGATGCTTGTGTAAATGAAGATTGCCGCTACGCGAAAGCCATAGGCTATGAGCCTTCACGTAACGGCAATCCTAAGAGGTTTCTCCGCCATCGTAAGATTCTGGATGATATGTCTAAGCGTTTCAATCCTGAATGGATTATACCCCAAGATACATCCTCATCATCCGACGATAGCACTCAGACACAATAACACAGTCTGCTAAAGCGTCATGTGCATTTTCATAATCAATTTCCAAAGTACTAGCAATACGTTTTAAACTACCTTTTGAAAAGGGCGGATAATTCCCATGGATTTCCGCCCTATCATTTATGTATTGAGCAGCAATCATTGTATCTTTATAATGATAATGAAATAGATGGTCATAATTTAAATGACCTAACCATTCTCGTATGAAGCCTCTATCAAAAGCATAATTCTGACCTAAAGGTACAATCTTTCTGCCAAGTGGTAGTCGTAATTTCTCAAACCATTCATCTAGTAGATCTGCTGCTTGGAAAGAATCCATGCCATGTACCATTAAATGTGCTAAATTAATTTTATTTACTCTCATAGCTGATTGCTCAATATTCTCAGGGCGTGAGGGTTTAATATGGATGTTAAAAGGAAGGAATCTTTTATCTGGTTGAATATGTTCGTTGAGTGGTAGAATTGCAATCTGAATAATATCATGTCTCCGTGGATCAAGACCAGTTGTCTCAGTATCAATAGCGCATAACATATTACCGTGTAAATTTCTAAGTCCCATTATCTTCTCCTATAGCGTCTAAGGTACTTTGTCCAATGCCCAATAACTCGTCCTAATATTAGAATTATTTCTGTGAGTTTTAACTCATATTGTTTTGCTAATTCCAAGATCCTTGAATTAATCCATCGCTCAATAAGTTCAAGTTCCATATCACGTTTATCTCTCATAACTAAACTCCTGTAAATTAGTATCATTACGCATATATAAAGGATGACGTGGATGACCAGCTTTTGTATAGCCAAGGCAATGAGTCTCAGAATGATTTAGTAAATCATGCCATACACGATATCCACGATGTAGAAATTCTCCACCAGTTCCCCAACAACATACAATAGTAGTTACTTTACTTGTTATATGGGATATTGCAGTATCATTACCAAACCCAATAGGGTCGGCAACCATGCGTAGATACTTAGGGTTTGTGGATCTTATAGCGAAGATATTAAGCATCCACATTTCATTATAACCCCATTTCTTTGCCCAACGTATACATTTAGCTACAGTGGGGTCATTCTTGATTTCATCAGCGGTACTAGGGTTAAGACCAATGAAGGCAATACTTCTTGGCCCGTGACTCCATTGTCGTATTAATGTGTAACGATAACGTTTACAATCTGAGAACAAGGCATCAGATTTAATCATCGTAGCCTCCAATCATATTTAAAAACTATAAAGTCTTTTTCTGAATGTTTAAGAAGAAGTTTTGCAGATCTTCCATTATAATAAGTAGTATAGTGTTTGCTTTGGAGTCTGTGACGATGTTTTAGTAGTCGTTTTGTTAAAGAAATCCCTGGAATATGTTTTAAACAATCTGGGAGTCCTTCTAATCGTAATACAATATTAGGTCTTTGATTTAGAAAATTAACTTGACAACCGAATAACCATGGAAATTTACCTCCTGGACCATTGATACCATCTGGACCCTTAGCAATACAGAATTGTATGAATTGCTCAAGCTTCATTTTTCCTACAATAGTTTTCTTAGTAGGATGAGTAGAGTACCATTTCCACATGCTAACCATACGAGCATAAGGATTACGAACCATGGTTATGGTTTTGTAATCCTCATAACCAGGAGGTATGGCCATAGTATGAGCTTCACGTAATAAATCCCATTCTCCAGTAGAGAAAAGAAATTCTGCCATTGATGCTGTAGCAGTTTTAGGGATCATTAGATAAATTAGTTTTCTAGTTCTATTTATCAGCATCTTCGAAATCCTTACAGACTTGCTTAGCATCTGCAACTATTTTCTTACACATCTCAAGAGAGGCTTGCTTTTTCTTTTTATCTTCTTCATCAAACCACATGAGAAAAAGTAAACAACAAATAGCATGTGCAAGGTGTGGCAATGAGGTTTCAGAATCAATAATCTCCCCTTTACGCCATGCATACAAGTGTCTATGAGCAGCAGCAAAATATCTGTTTCTGGCATCTTTGACATATTTCCAATTTTCTGGGGCATATTTAATAGCCCCGAGTGTTAGAACTTTAACAACATGACAAAATTCCCTCCAAAGAACAAGATCCCATCTATCTTTTTCCTTATCATATTTACGCCCTTCTGTGGGATCAATTTGTTTAGTAGGGACCGGATACCAGTGTCCTTCCATTTTGATGTATTCCACAGCACAATTATGACAAGTAAATTCATTTGGCATATTAGGATCAATACCTGTTATTGCCCCACACTTTTTACATGTTACTTCGCACATTTTTTAATCCTCCCACAAGACCAAACACCTTCCTGATTTTCTAAATCAAGATTGCCAACATTTTGGACATTGACTCCAATAAATTTTCCTGGCTCATAAATAACAATCTGTGTGAAACCTTGCTCGAAGGCACACATTAATTGAGCACGTTGCTCATCTTGCAAGGTGTTGAGGATGGTTTTAATCATGACGAAGTTTCTCCCCATCTTCACGAACTAACATCTCACCTTGTAAGATAATACGATCTTTCTCTTCAATATTGCCAGGTGGCTCCATAGCAATATTCCCGATATACCATTGTCCATTCTTGGGACTACGGCCTTTTGGATATCGACGTACATTAGCTGAGAAGTATTGCCCAAAACGAATTTTGCTCCAATTTTGAACATCACTAGGTTCAAGCCAATCTCGAAACCTATCATAAAGTATTGAGAATTTAATAACTTTTCCAGGGGCATAATGACAATGATCATCAACATACATTTCTAGAAGTGTGCGATTCTCTTTCTCTACTCGGACTTTATCTTCAGTTGTAATAACTGGAAGATTAAGTCTATCAGGAGATTGTGGTATTTCAAGTGTTAAACATGCAGCGAGAAAATCTGATGCTTCTTTCTCCAGAAGAGGCATCATCTGTTTCTTAGGGATAAGATCTATAGGATCTAGATTCTCAACATAGAACATTGTGATACGAGTATCACCTGGAAAGATTGGGCAATATGTATAATCATTAGCGCAATGCACCCAATGAGTTGAGTTAGGAATAAGATAGGGTGTTCCACGTTTTTCATGGATAGGTAACATACGACTTGTCACCCAATCCTTAATTCGTAACTCTGCTTGCTTATGTTTTGTTAAATTAGTCTCCTCCACAACACAGATGATGGCATTCTTTAGTTCACCATTAAAACCACTCTGAGATTTCAAGGCCGTATCAGCACGGACATAACCTGTAGTAACGAGAAGCTGTAGAGCCTCATGAAAGAGCGATTTTCCGCTACCCTGGGGACCATAAAGAAAGAGATAAGGTAATGGTTCAAGGGGTTCTTGTAAGAGACTTGCAATCCAACATTTAAGATAATCAGCACCAGACATAATGCCATTAGCTTTGGCCCATCCATTACGTTTTACTGCATCATCTAGGCTTGAACCTACATGATTTAGGATACGTAACCAAGTCTCATAGTTCAAAGTATCTTTATTTAAAGAAGGTACAAAACGATATTGTGGGGCATTACGATTCCATTGCCTATCACCAATATATTCAGGTTGGAAAGGACGATTCACGAGTTTCCAAGGCTTGAAAACACTGGACCCTAATATACCCCGTACCTCACCAGTTTTCAAACCCATACTCTCTAAAGCAATTTTGATGTGGTGAAATGGTTCTTGTTTCCATTCATCACCAGAACGGATTACCCATCCAGCATCCTCAAGACCTTCAGTAACTACATGGCGAGCAATCTCATCGAAATTACTCATGTCACTTTCTATTGGATCTGAAGATATAATATCATAGATACGTTTCCATTTTCCCTTTTCAAGTAACCATCCTTCAAGACCTTGAGTCATACTATCCCGAGCATCATGGTCCATTTCTACAATAATACGTTTACCGTCTTTATGCTGTTTGATTATTGCATTACGACCAAGTGCCCAATTTGGGAGTTTAATATTTGCTTTAAGTTTTAAGGCTGTATTCTGAGCCATTTCAGCATGTTGAAATATAAACTCACCTTTCTCATTCTCAAGTCCACCAGAACTAAGTGCAGCAGTTTTAAGATTAGGTACACGGTTAAGATAGCATTTAGTCCATCCTTGACCATCTTGCTCCCATGAAACATCTTCTTCCACCCCCGGAGTATAACGTCTAACAGTCCATGCTCCATGTCTCATTGGAAAAGCATATGCATTTTGTTCATTACGATCTTCACCAGGAGAGTTAGTTTTAAAGATACCTTTCATTCCTAGGTCACGGTGGGCATCTTCAAGATCCTTAGTATGGCAGACAAGCATATGATGATCAGAATCCCACCAAAAGAATGCTTCTTTTTCGACAAGATAATTTATCAAATTTTTATGATCATCATCCAAAAGTACAAAATTACATTGTCCTGCTAACTCTTCAAAATTATTAATATCCTCCATATTTGGAAGATCAACTTTACGGCGTTTACCAGTTACTACTTTGATATGATCCTTCCAATTAGGAGGGATATCATATAAGATACCGCCTTTTTTGATAATTTCAAGACCATCAGTACCTTGCATCTTACGATGCCATACCCACATATTACCCCCACAGGCATCTACTTTTCCGTGAAAATCAAAGCCAGTAATCGCGGATAATTTGCCAAGGATCGCTCTAGCCAACGCTGAGTGCTCAGTATGATTACGTGTAGGAATATCTTGCAGATACACGTATAAGTGTAACCCTTTGCCCGAAGTACTTTTGCGAACTGTAACCCAATCCACAGATGAGGCAGCATTTTTAATCTCCTCTAACTCTGTAGGAGAAAGCTTCTTACTGTGCTTTTCCCTATGGCCTATAATAGCATCAAAATCGTACGCGACCCATTTACTTACTCTTTCTCTCCAATTCCAACCTGTCATGCCAATACCTTCAGCATGATTTACTAAATCAAAACTCATTTCTCGATCATCATATTCTGGATCTGTAGAGGCTTTATATGGAATCCGAAATGATTTCCAAGTTTCAAGACCATTACTCCAGCCATGCCATTGTCGTCCCTTGTAATCTCCTTCAACACGATCGCCATCATCTTGAGCAACATTGACTTGGCATTCCATATCATGGCTGTATGCCTCAGCTAAATCCTTTGGGGCTTTAGCCATAAGGAATCGTTTTATGGCTTCTGTACGAGTTGGCATACTAAATCTCCATATTCATTTCGTTTATCATTTCATGAAAACGTTGCCTGCTATAATCCAAACACTCATTGATATGTTTTTTAATCACAGGACTTGGACAAAATGTTACACCCATCTTAATATCTAATTTAAAGACATATTCACCAGTTACAGGTTTGTATTCACATATTAAAAATGTGTATTCATCTAGAGCTTTACGCCATTTACGAGGATGTGCTGTTCTTTCAAATCCAAGTTCTTCTAACATATTATATCCTCCCAACACCGTCAATATATTTTTTCATATCCTTAATAGCTTCATCGAGTTTAGCGTTGATAGCTTCTTGTGTTATTTCAGATCGAAAATCATACTTGATCCACCATGCCAGGGAAAATACTAGCTCCCCACTTCTGGGATCTAAATAAGTCATAATTTCAAGATCCTTGCCTAAATCTTTTTTAAGTGATGGTAAGTTTTTATCTTTCTTAAAACCTAATCCCCTTAATTTTCTCTCATCCTCTTCTCTCTTTAATGCTTTGACTCGGTATTCTTGATCGGGATCATTAACGCTCATCCTGAATCTCCTTGACTAATTTAGTAAATTCTTCTTCTCTATCAGAACGAGAGGTCCACATCAGACCAGAGAATTGATTATCTTTTGAGAAGGCCATATGATACTTTTTAAGATATTCAAGGATCTTAGGATGGGCCGTTTTGAGAAGAATATTGATTATTGTCTCGTACTTCTTGCATACTCTTTCATGATGCTTAAAACCATGTTCATGTTCCGCTGAACAAAGATCACAGATTGGTGGATGAATAGGCATACCATAACATCCACAGTCTTGTCCATTACAACAAAATGTTGGCTCCCATCCTGGTACATAACGATTACAATATACACATAGTTGCTTTTCACAATGTTCAACATAATCCATACTTATCTCCTTGGTACTGGCCAATAATAATTAAGATTATTTGGTGTATCTGGAAACAAAGGGCCATAATACTTAGGATCTTTTTGTATTAGTCGTGAACGATGAGATCTATGTACTCGTTCATCACTGATCCAAGGTGGAGTTTTTGCGGTTTCAATATTATATGGTATCATATTACTTTCATATCCGCGAGATATCCATTCTCGAAGTATAATATTGAAATAGATTTTAAGGGCTGGAACATACCCTCTCCACATTAATACTGCTGGATGGTATTTCCATCCACCATCATGCTCTAACGTATTGATTATTTGCATAGCCTCAATACGTTGTTTACCAAGTCTCTTGAAATCAAGAACCTTGGCAGTTTTATAAGGATCAGGATATGGAAGAAATGTTTGCATTATTCCTCTACTGAAAAACTGTTATCTGCTACACACTTTAATATTATTCCTCCAATCTTTCCAGTACCCATTGATTTACTAAGTCGAAAATGTGGACACCAATTTCCACAGAGACGTGTAGAATCAACATCATCTTCATCTAAGACATTTGTTGGAGGACAATAAGGACATATCTTAGGTATGAATATCGGTTTTTCGCCATTCCTACGAGCCAATTCTACAGAATCATAGATCTTCATGCTTGTCTCCTGATTTACTAAATTATATTTTAAGATCACATAGCTAAAAATAATTTAATTCAGTAAAATAATTTAATTCAGGATACTTTTCCGTATATTATGATACGGCAAAATCCAGTAAAGGTTAAGCGTTTTCGTAAGTTCTTATATATCATAGTGTTACAGAAACAGTAAAGTAAGAAATGCTGTAAATCCTTATATATCATATACTTATATTAATTTTACTACTTACTACTTCCGATATTAACTTATATATATAATGTATTTAATACATTTACTATATAGGTAAATAGGAGTTACCTAGTAGTAGTGTGTAATATATTGTTACATTTGTGTAATAATATATTCTCAAATTCTGGTTGATTTTCGATAGATATTGCCGTATCATTAGTTACAATGATCTTGTGTCATTCCTGCTAGTGGTATTGTTTTACTGAATCAAATTATTTTACTGAATTAAATTATTTTCAAGGTGTCTCATGCCCTGTAATAATTTACTAAATCAGAGTCCGGTCCCCTCCCATTCTTGCAAGATCATTGTGCCCACATCTTGGGAAATGCCATCCCCGGACTCTGATTTAGTAAATTACTTCAGCATGGGGCTGAAGGTTACTCTGTAATGGAGGATTGGTTATGAGTGAAGTGCTGGAAAATGTGGAGTTGGCAAATATTCGTGAGAATCCTGCCGCTCTACGCGAAGTAAAACGGGAGTCAGAGAAGTATCAGGAATTGGTGGATTCAGTCAAGAGCAAGGGTATCTTGAATCCGCCTCTTGGCCGCAAGTGCAAAGACCCTGAGACTGGTGATGAGTACATTGGTCTTATTGATGGGTTGCAGCGATTTAATGCGGCCAAGGATGCAGGGCTTGAAACCATTCCTATGCTGATTAAGGATATGAATGAAGGCGATGTGCTTGAGGCACAGCTTTCTGCTAATCTGCATAAGATTGAGACAAGACCTGCCGAGTATGCCAAGCAGTTGAATCGTTTGCTAGGTCTTAATCCGTTTGTTACGATTGCGGAACTGGCAACTCGTTTGTCTGTTAGTACCTCGTGGTTGAATGAGAGGTTGGGGCTTGTTAAGCTCACTGATAAGCTCGCTGATATGGTTGACAATGGAGATATCTGTGTGTCCAATGCCAATCATTTAGCGAAACTCCCTCCTGAAGAACAAGTCAATTTTGCGGATCGGGCTCAGACTGATTCACCTGCCAAGTTCATTCCTGAAGTGCAGGCGCGTCTTGGTGAGATCCGTGCTGCAAAGCGGGAGGGGCGAGATGCAAAGCCGGAAGAGTTTGCAGCAGTACCGAGAATGAGGAAGATTGCACAGATTAAGAATGAGCTTGAGGAAGATTCAATTAGTAAGAATCTGTGTAATAAGCACGGGCTCGGGACAGCCGAAGAGGGCTTTGCAATGGCAATTAAGTGGGTACTTCAGGTTGATCCTGATAGTATCGAGATTGACAGGGCCAATTGGGAACAGCGCAGAAAGGAGCGTGAGGAAGCTAAGGCAGCGCGGAAGGCTGAGAGAGAAAAGAAGAAGCAGGAAGCAGCAGCAGCAAAGGCAGCGGAGGCTGGCGTCCCCGCTGAGTAAACACTAACACTAACACTAATTTACCAAATCACTAAAGGAGTTACGAATGTCTGAGAATGAACTTGTTAAGGTCGATGGAATGCCGGTTGTTCCAGTTGGTGAAAAGGAATTCTCCGCTCTTGTTGGTGGAGACTGGCTCCCGCGTCTGCAAGTTGTTGACTCTAATTCCAAGGTTGGTAAGAAGAATCTTGCCAAGGTTGGAAATTATGCGCTGGTACGTAGTGAGGATGATGTTGTTGATTTAACAAATCAGGTTGATGCCCTCATTATTCATATGCGTTGGACAGCTATTGATACCAATGAGGATAGCCTGAGCTTCTCACACGATAAAGAAAGTGATGAATTCCAGCGGATTCAGGAAGAGTCAAAGGTTTCAAATTCAGGATGTATGTGGGGTCCGGAGTTTCTTGTTTATCTCCCGAGTGTAAAGAGTTTTGCAACCTTTTTCTGTGGGAGTGCTACAGCCAGGAGAGAATCAAAGAACATTTTCAAGCTCTTGCGTAAGGCTGCAACATTCAAGACACACTTTATTGAGAATAAGCGTTACTCGTGGTGGGGGCCTCTGGTTACTGAGTGTACTAGTCCTTTTGATATTCCTTCTGAGGAAGAGATCAAGCAGGAAGCAGTAAAGTTTGCCAATCCTCCAAAGCAAGAAGAAACAGAAGAGGCTCCTGCTGACGGTCGGGAGCGATAATAAGTCCACGTGGATGCCCTGAGATTTATAGAAAAGAGGACAAATCCAGGACGCTGGTACAAAACCTCAGCTTTATCCCGGATCGGGAGGGAACCGCGCCATAAGGATAAAGGACATTGATGCCTGGACCTTATAGTTAGCGGCTCAGGGTACACTTTTACATGGGGTGATTTAGCGTATATCGTCAGTCTTGTTTCCTGGGGTGACGATCCAGCTAGCAAGGAACAAGGAAAGCTCTACGCGACTGCAAACCCTTAATTCGGGCCTGGGGGATTTATAAATACAGGACTTAAAAGATTATGGCAGTCAGTTGGTCTTAAAGAGCCATGCCAGTAAGCCGAGACTGGTATTTTGTTTTTTTAATGTTTGGTGGGCCTGGGCATATATGAAGATAGATCTTATAGGTTTTACACATATTGATTGGTCAAAATATCTTAGCTTCTGTAAAGAAGTTTATGGTAAGGTGCCTACTCGTAAATTAGATGAGTCAAAACTAAAATTCAATGAGCAATTAACTTTTCCCTTAACACTTAATGAGGTTATGGGATTTAATAAAGAACCAGTAGATACCATTCGTGGAGGCGGTCTTTATATGGATACTGTCTCTATGTTATTTATGGTTGATAGTTTAGATTTTGATTGGTATGGATCTGTAACAAAATATGATTTACCAAATCAAACGGCTTTGTTAGTTGGAACATTACGTCAATGGAAAGATACCGTTCGAACTAATTTATGGTTCAGTGATGATTTCAATAAGAAAAGACGCCAATTCTTTAATCAATTGCTAGGAGTTTTTGAAGCATATGATTTTAGATTGATATGGGATAATTATGCACGGGAACGTCTTCCAGATAAGACGGTAATACTGAAGGAGAAATAAGTTTGTTAAGGAGGTAATATGTCTGTGAAAGATATTAAGTTGCGTGCTGGTAGGAAGATGATAAACGCTAAGATGTGGTTAGAAAATAACCAAATCTTCTTAGCTTTTAGATATAACCAAACCCTCCTCAAAGAGATTAAATCCTTTGATGGTGCTAAATGGCATGGTTTCGATAAGCCCACTCCTCGTAAAGCTTGGTCTATAAAAGATACAGGTAGAAATCGCTTTCAACTTCAATATCTCATGGGTGAAAATCCCTATGAGATATATGACCGTGATTTAGTAAATTACGAATCCTCCCGTCCTTTATTTTCTCATCAATTTGAAATGATTCGGCACGGTTTGACCGTGCATTATGGTATTTGGGCAGCCGAAATGGGTTGTGGTAAGACGCTTGCAGCTATCGAATTGATAGAAGCAAGTAATTTTAGTGATTGGTATTGGATTGGCCCTAAGAGTGCTTTAAGAGCAATTAAACTTGAATTCCAGAAATGGAATTGCAAGATTGATCCAATTCGAATGACATATGAAAGATTACGTAGTGTCATCGAGAATTGGAACCCTAGCGATAAAGCTCCTAAAGGAGTAATCTTTGATGAGTCAGCAAGAGTTAAGACACCTTCGGCTTTACGAAGTCAAGCAGCTATGCAGCTTGCAGAAGGTATCCGAGAGGATTGGGGTATGGAAGGTTTCTGTATCCTTATGTCTGGTGCTCCAGCACCAAAGAGTCCTGCTGATTGGTACTTCCAGTGCGAGATCGCTTGCCCTGGCTTCTTAAAAGAAGGAAATATAAATAATTTTAAAAAGAGATTATCTGTTATTCAATGGAAAGAGAATCAAATTACAGGTGGACAATACCCTCATCTTGTCACTTGGTTAGATGATGAAAATAAATGTTCCGAATGTGGAGAGTATGAAGAGCACCCAAATCATAATATTGGGGATTTAGCTGGAGATAAGCACCATTTTCAATCATCCAAGAATGAAGTAGCTGCGCTTTATAGACGTATGAAGGGTCTTGTGATTGTATTCTTCAAGAAAGATTGTCTTGATCTTCCAGATAAAATTTACAAAATTATTGAGTGTAAGCCAAATCATACTACACTTCAAGTTGCTGAAGCATTGGTAAGTACAGCACCCCGAGTTATTACTGGTATGGAGAGAATGAGAGAGTTATCTGATGGTTTTCAATATCATGAAGAAGTAGTTGGCACACAAATTTGTCCTCTCTGTAATGGTGAAGGGGAACGTGAAACTTATGTTGGAATTGAAAATACACAAGCCCCATTAGAGAACTCTGATGTTAAGAAAGAAATGATGATTTGTGATAAGTGCGGTGGGACTGGTGAGATTGATAAGACAAATCGAATTGTAGAGGAAGTCCCATGTCCCAAGGTTAATGCTCTTATTGATCTTCTTGATGAATACAGTGATGTTGGGAGGCTTGTTATTTATGGTGGTTTCACTGGTTCGATTGATCGGATTGTTAAAACATGTGTCGAACAGAAGTGGACAGTATTACGTGCAGATGGACGAGGGTGGATGGCCTTTGGCGATGAGAATAAAGATGATATGCTTATTGCTATGGACCGTACACATCCTCGTCGTAATGAGCTTTTGGAAAAGTATCCTAGATTGGCATTTGTTGGGCAACCAGGAGCAGCAGGTGAGGGCCTTAATCTCACAGCATCACCGGCAGTGATTTATTATAGTAATGATTTCAATGCTAATAGTCGTATCCAAAGTGAAGATCGTATCCATCGTCCTGGTATGGATGAGAACCGTGGAGCTACGATTATTGATATTATTCACCTTGAAAGTGACATGTATATTCTTAACAATTTAAGAAAGAAACGAGATCTGCAAGCTATGAGTCTTGGAGATTTTAGAAATATAATGAGAACTACGATTGCACGAGAAGTTGATACTATTGTATATGGAGAAGAATAATGGAAAGATCAGAGCAAAGTGTTGATAATGAGATCATAAGTATACCTTTAACTGATATCCTTATGGATCAGAATATGAATTGTCGTGGACAGATTGCTCCTGTAGATGTTCAGGAGTTGGCAAGGGATATTGAGAAGAATGGGTTATTATCTCCTGTTATTGTTCAGAAATATGAGCAAGAGTATGTTAATAAATTCTATAAATGGAGACTCATTGCAGGTTTCCGTCGGTACACTGCTCATAAGGTTCTTGGTCTTAAAACAATTAAAGCTACAATTAGCCGAGTTACAAATGAGAGAGATGCCCGGATCTTAAATCTAAGAGAAAATCTCCTCCGAAAAGATTTAAACATTGTGGAAGAATCTCAGGCTGTAGAGCATTTGAAGGCATTTGGATTAACACTGCAAGAGATTGCTACAGAACTTGGTAAATCATATGGGTGGGTTCAGGTGAGAACATATCTCTTAGAACTCCCACAAGAGATTCAAACTCAAGCAGCAGCAGGATTTATAACACAGCATCAGATTCGAGATATTAAGAATCTACCTACTAGAGAAATGCAGATGGAAGCAGTGAAGAAGATTAAAATAGCTAAGGAAAAAGGTGAGAAAACTCCTGTTATTAGAGCTAGGAGACAGGAGAATTCACTTGTCAAACGAGCAAGAGGTAAGCAGGAAATCTTTGCAATGATGGATCATGTTCAAGATTCAATTGGCAATAACTTTGGCACACGTTGTCTCGCGTGGTGTGCTGGTGAAATCTCTGATAGTGAGATCTTTTATGAAGTAAAGAAGATTGCGGATGAGAAAGGCAGAGCTTATATTATTCCACGTGAAAGTGCTGCTAGTCTTGCAGGTATTGATGTTAAAGGGGAGAGGGCTGTCTCGTGATTGGGATTATTGATTTTGTAAATCAGAGAGTTCAACCAGGAGATAAGATACTTGATCTTGGATGTGGGAATTGCAAAGTCAGTAGAACATTACAAAATGTTACAACAGTAGATATATGGCCAAAAGCAAATCCTGATCATCTTATTGATCTTAGTACCGAAGGTTTACCGGCCAGTTGGGGAGGCGTTTTTGATATAGTATTAATGCTAGATCTTATAGAGCATTTAGATAAAGGGCGTGGACTTATTATTCTTGAGGATGCGAAAAGAGTATGTAAGAGGGAGTTAATATTACTAACACCACTTAGATGGGATGAGAATATTGTTAAGGATAAACAATCTTGGTATTATGGAAATCCTTATAATATTCATAAAAGCTTATGGAGTAAGAAAGACTTTTTAAGTACTAATGGGTGGCGACGTTATCCTGTTGAGAAGAACTATTACTATGTGGGAGTATGGAAATGTTTGAAGTAAGGGCGTATTTGAATCCAAGTTCTAGGACTGTTGACGTATATGTTAGAGGCGATGAAGGATTTCATGTTGAACAACAAGATGATGGTAATTTTTGTACGAAACAACATAATCCTGGGGATTTTATTAGGCCAGCAATCAGAATCCCAGAGACATGGGCAGCAGCCTTGGCTGTAGCAATACAAGAATCAGGCTGCCCTGCTGGTAGGAGTTATGAACGTGGTAGGCTTGAAGCAATGGAAAAACATCTTGAGGATATGAGAGAATTCTTTAAGAAGAAGGCTGGATTATGAGTCATACTCCAAAAGCACATAAACAACATACTAAACCATGTTGTTGTGCAGTTACAAAAGAAGAAGCATTTCAAGTATGTAAATGTGGGGCAAGATATTCAGCAGAAATATTAATGTTTCTAAAATTCATTTGTTATGATTGTGGACGAGAATATTATAGTCAGGAGTTACAATGAATGCAGATAAAGAACGAAAACTAACTGAAGAATTAATGAAAACATATAAAATAAATAAAGAAGTTAACGAACAAGCATGGATTGAAATATCAAAAGTTATGTATTTTCGCTATCAAACTTATATTGAAGTAGGATTCACAGAGACTCAAGCTTTTGAATTAGTTAAGTATAGGGGTGTAACATGAGATTATATATTGAAGGTCTTATGATAAAATATAATTGGCATTTAAAATATCCCAGACTCCATACTTTTTGGAAATGGGTTATTTGTCCGAATGGACTTGGCTTTACTAACTGGTGGAAACGGTATCGAAGATGATTTATGAAATTAGGCTAAGATTATGTTGGCCTTTCTCTCAGCTTATTGAGCAATGTGAAAATGGATCTACAATCACATATCCTTTTCTCACGAGTATGTGGCAAAAGATTCATGAGCAATATCCTGTGAAAATGATTCATGATCTTGATTTATTGCCAGGGGATCTTGAGGCTATGGGGATTAAGGAATGAGCAGAATTAAAATTAGGAAATGTGTTGCTATAGGATGTGGGAAAGCTCATGCTATACGAGAAGGGTATGGTGGATCATGTCCTTACTGTGGAGGTAAAAGATTCTTACCTGTAATGGATAAGAAAGAAGCAGAAGAACTAGGAGTATTTGTTCAAGATCCTTCGAAAGTTGCATGGGGAATGGTATGATTTACTTTGACACCGAGACCTGTGGATTCAAAGGTCCAGCGGTTACTATTCAATATGCTGAAGATGAAGGTCCAATTATCCAGTGGGATATTTGGAAACATCCGATACAAGAGACAATAGATCTTATCGAATGGATGATGGGAAAGGCCATTTGTGGGTTCAACTTGGCATTTGATCAATTTCATCTTTGCAAGATCTATACTATGTTTCTGGCTTATCCAGATAAATCCGCGATCCCACAGAATGTAATCTCTGATTTAGCAAATTATGAGATTCTGGCTCAAGAGGGACCATGTTTGAAACCCAAAGCAGCATGTGATATTATGTTGCACGCGAGAAAAGGCCCTTATCAAAGTACCATGGATCGGAAGCCAATTCGCGTAAAACGTGTTCCTACAGTCTTGGCTAAGGCTCTTGCTAAAAAGCTTGAAGAAGTAATCCCGTTACCTGGAATTTATTTTGCCAGACGTAAACGTAAAAATATTCCACAATGGCAAATACGGGATATCACAGATCTTGATGGTGAGATTAATCCTAATTTTAAGGATCTTGAATTAAAGTTTGAGCCATCAACCGCATTAAAGGCTCTAGCTGTAGACGCTCTTGGAATCTCAGAGGATGATATATTACGGATCGGGGATCAAATTGGTGTTGATCCTGAGTGGCGACCAAAGGAAGATGAGTATGTACCTTATGGAGGTAATTGGCCAGAAGTTATTAAACATCATATAAATTATTGGGCTTTCAACCCTCTCGCTAAAAAATATGCTGGCGATGATGTAGAATATACACGGGGTCTTTATCATTATTTCGGAGATCCCGAACCTGGTGATACCGATTCAGAACTGGCATGTATGGTTGGAGCAGTAAGATGGAAGGGTTTTAAGATCAATGTTGAACAACTTAGTAAATTACGCGATCAAGCAGCTAAGTTAGTGGAGGAAATTCCAACAGCACCTAGACCAGCACGTAAGTTTGTTGAACAACATATGAATACCACTGAGAGATTAGTGATCCGAAATAGCACAAAGAAGGTTGTTCTCCAAGAGATCACAAAATGGATAAAGGAAGATGGAACTAATCATCCAGCAGCAGTAGCAGCACAACAAGTACTAAATGCTCGGGAAGCTCAGAAAGAGATTGAACTTTATGATAAGCTTATTCGAGCAGGAAAATTTTATGCTGGTTTCAAAGTTATTGGAACTAAGAGTACAAGAATGTCTGGTTCTGATGGATTGAATCCTCAAGGTATTAAGAAAGATAAAAAAGTTCGAGCTTGTTTTCAACTTGCACCAGATGGATTTGATTTAAGTGGGGGTGATTTTGATGCTTTTGAAGTCTCTTTGATGGAAGCTGAGTGGAAAGATCCAGAACTACGTAAACAACTTATGGCAGGTAAAAAGATCCATGCTCTATTCGCTATGGAACTTTATCCAGGATCTACATATGAGGAGATCATGGAGGAAGATGATCGTGGAGAATTTCTTAACCAATACGTTAATGGTACAAGATATAAGGACGGGAAACAAGGTGTATTTGGAATGGGTTATGGGGGAACCGAGTATACACTTGAATCAAAACTCGGAATACCACATGATATTGCCGTTCAAGCTTTCAAGAGTTTCGGTAAGCGATTCCCAGGTGTCCATAGAGCAAGACAAAAAGTCTTTGATGCCTTTTGCAGTATGCGACAACCCGATGGTATTGGTACTGCTGTAGAATGGCATGAACCACAAGAATATATTGAAAGTATGTTTGGATTTAGGAGGTATTTTACACTTGAAAATAAAATTTGTAGAGCCTTATATGATCTTGCACAAGATCCTCCCAAAGAGTGGAGGGAATATAAGATTAAAGTTATGCGCCGAGAGCGACAGCAAACCGCCTCTGGCGCATTACAATCTGCACTCTATGGGGCTGCCTTCGCAATCCAAAGTGCAAACATGCGGGCGGCGGGCAATCATGTCATTCAGTCCCCTGGGGCTACTATTACGAAGGAACTCCAACGTCGTCTATGGGATCTACAACCAATAGGTGTTTCCGATTGGCGTGTTATGCCCTTAAACGTACATGATGAGATCATGTGTCCTATGGTTCCTGATTTAGCAAATCATTCAACCAAACTCGTTGAGGCATTTGTTGAAGAATATAAAAAATATGTACCATTACTTAGTATAACTTGGAAAGTGAGTATTAAATCATGGGGAGAAAAGTAGAGTTACTTCAGTTATTACGACAACGTGTTAATAAGTTACGTAAAATTGAATACCATGTTAAGAATAGGAGCCTAAAAGATGAAGAAATGGAATCATTAATTGGATTCCTGGAAGAGATCCTATCAGAAAATCTTCTTGATATTATCTTAATGGATATATTGGAGGAGACAAAGATACAAGATTGGCCAATGGTTAAACTTCAAAAACTAGCACGAAAACTAAGGATCAAATATTGGAGCACATATAGTAAGGAGGAATTAATTCAACAAATTGAATTTCATGAAACAGATGTTATGTTATATTTTCCGAATTTTGTGGATTTAAGTATGGGGAGGAATGAAGATGGCAAGAGAAGTACCAGAACCGATGAAAAGACCGAAGGAAGTACGCGACGAAGATATAAGAGCAGAGTTGAAGAAATTAGGTCTAAAGTTTCCAGACCATTTGAGCACGGAAGAACTAGTGGAAGTATACAAGGATTACAAAGCAGTAAAGAATCTACTACCTGATGAAGTTTGGGCAAATTATAATTTACTTGGGGTGAGAGATCTTCGTGAACAAATTATGCTCCGAGCAGCTAAGAACGCACTGAAAAAGCGAATGTATGAATTAAAGAAGGCGTATGCTAAGGAGAGGAGAGAAAATGCCAAGAAAGAAAAGTCTGAGCATAAAGCTACAAAGAAGTCTGCTAAGTGAATGTGTGATACGTGGAAAAGAGAATCCGCAATTACAAGTAATTTTGGATGTGAATAATAACACATATTATTTACATCGAGTACGAGAACTTGTTACTGAAGCTGTAGGTATGGTGACTGGGCAAGCTATGGATGAGAAACTCAAACTTGCACAGATTCTTCTTAATATTGTGAGAGCAGAATGCAGACCCAACCTTTCAAACACTACGGCCAAAAAGGACCAGAAGCAAAAATCCAAAGGCGAATAATTAATCGCTTGAGACGTGAAGAATGGTTTGTTCTTCAAACACATGGAAACATGTATCAATATGGATTTCCGGATCTCTTTGCCACTCATGTTCGATATGGGCATCGGTGGATAGAGGTTAAACTTCCTGATATGAAAGGCTCACGGTTTACTCCAGCACAGATTGAAACATTCCCTAAGTTGTGTGCTTTTGGAAGTGGTGTTTGGATTCTAACTGGGGATTCAGATTTAGAATTTTATAAATTACATAAACCTTGTAATTGGGTATTCTATCTAGATCATAAGAAAATACAGCGAAGAAAGGAACCAAGATGAATAATTTTGAGAAAGCAAAAGCTGAGTATGAGAAGAAACAGAGACAAGAAGTAGGTATTAAGGCTCAAAATATCAAAGTACCAGACCCCCAGGAGAAGATGGCTAAATGTATGCAAGGTGTCATGCCTCAATTGAATCAACCAGATCTCACACCACGTGAAGCAATAACGGCTTTTGTGGCATGGTTAACAACACGTCCAACACCTGTAACATTTTCTGCTGCACATAATTCCGCTAAGGCATGTAATTTGGTAAATCAATTTTGTGATTGGAATAAGTGGGCTAAGTGTCGTGAGGATTATACGAAAAGATATAAAGTCCCTGGAGAAGAATAATGCCAAATACATTGGTACTACTCGATACGGGGAACTTACATTATGGGGTTAATCGTAAGTTTGCGGGACGCTGTATTGATTATGCGAAGCTATATAACCAATGGGCAGGTGAGGATACAATCTCAATAGCCTATGGTACTATAGCTAATGACCGTGCATATGGATTTCGGGATGCATTACGGCACTACGGATTTATTGTTAAATTTAAAGGACTCAATACCGAGACTAAGCGATATAATCCGATTGTCGATATTGTGTTAGAAGCAGTGAATCATGTAGATCGAGTGAACACCATTATTCTTGGCTCCTCAAATAAAGCCTTTTTGCCGCTGATCCAATGGCTTAGAGCCAGGAGTATTGAGGTAGGAATCTGGGCCTCATATATTAGCTATGAAATGAAAGAGGCATCGAATTTTTGGCGTGAAATTGATGAGGAGGTTCTCATTGAAACTAATACGTCAAGTAGGTGATTATGAATGTGTACTTTGCTCAGTAGCCATGTGTATGAATGTTGATGCTGAGGATATTAGAAGATGGGTGAAACATGATCCAGAAGAAATCATGTGGCCTGAAAAAGGACATCCTAATCATCATCGTGGGATACAATTAGAAGATCTATTGCCAATTATTTATAAGTTTGGGTATGCATGTATGCCTTTCTTTCGAGCTATAGAAATAAATGGTAAGGAAATTAGAATAAACGGAAAATTTCCTATCAATGGAAATATAGGAATACTCATGTATTCAGATATTTCTCATGTAGTTGCTTGGGATGGCTATAAGGTTTATGATCCTCGTGGTTATATTGCTACTGAAGTGAATGCACAGTGGGATGAATTTTGGATGTTTAAGGAGCTTATATAAAGGGAAATATAATGCAGATTGAGAATATGACAGAAGAAGATGTTGGGGCCTTTAAGACACTTCTTACTGAGAGACAGAAACTTAACCCTGAGCTTAAAGGCCAGGTATTTAATGGCCCACCACTTCCAACAACGGATCGTCTTGATCGTCTTGAAGCAACAGCAACAAGAATTGAAAATTTACTAAAACATATCTTCGGAGATCATGTACTTATCCGAGGAAAATTTCGTAGTACACATAATTTAGTAAATCCCTCAGATACTAAATAATTTATTGAATTATATTATAGAATCAGGAGGTCTAAAAATAATTTAATTCAGTAAAATAATTCATCTAGCAAATACTGTGCCAGAGAATTTCGTGAAATTCTCCGGTTTGAATTGTCATTTTAAACCCTTGGAATATAATGACTTATAAGATTCTAGTTGACTAAGGACCATACATATAGTATGGTATAGGCGGAGGTTCCGTATCCAGGGAGGATTATTCTACTGAATTAAATTATTTTACTGAATTAAATTATTTCAGTAAATCCATGGCCCATAAATAATTTAGTGAATCAGGGAGCGTAGGATGTATCTTGGTGGATCAAAAAAGAGAATCCGTTATAATGTTGTCCATCCTATTGGGCAATCTGATTTACCAAATCAGTTATCCCTTCCTGAACTTACCGATCTTCTTGCAAAACACCGCGCTGGTGACACAGATGCACGTGAGACACTTATCATGTCTCATGTGCGTTTGGTATTGCAGATTTGTGGGGGATATGTGGCACGATACCCTAAAAAGAAAGATGATATTGTATCGGCAGCTATGATCGGTCTTGTAGAAGCTGTAGATCGCATGTGCGCGCACGTACATAATAATATAGGGGGATATATAACAATAAAAGTACATTCCGCTATTCATAAGTTTTTATCTGAGGATCATGTAATACGGATTCCTCAGAAACAGATAAAGAAAATGAGAGAGGAGAATATTCTCCCCTACACAATAAACCTGCACGGAAAAGTTCAAGAGGACGAGGACAATACAGCATATACCAATGATGCTGAGATAAGCCTCCTTCCTCCGCAATATGATGAAAATGATTATGAGATCCATGATTTTCTAAATTATCTTTCAACCCAGGAGCAAGAGGTTTTGAAGCTGAGACTAGAGAACCACACAGGTCGTGATATTGCTAAGATCTTAAGGATTTCGCCGGCTCGTGTGAGCCAAATCTTGGATGATATTGGAAAGAAGTTTACTCGTTTTATTAGGAGGGAAGCTAATGGAACTGGAAGTGATCCTCATGACTCAGAGCGGCGAGGAAGTGACAAGAATAGTTGACGTTCCTCTAAAGCCTGAGTTAATTGAGAAGTACGAGCAATCGGTTATTGAAGCACATGTGTCAAAGGCTATTGGTTGGAGTATCTGTACTATCTTGGATGTAAGGCTTACGGAGGACGAGAATGACAAACTTTCATGCGCCGCCCACGCGATGGAATATTCCCGGCGGCCCCTTCATAGTCGGGATAAGACCAATCGAGCCGTACACTCCTGAGCGTCTTGAGGAATTGACTCGGGAGTACTGGAGAATGAAGGAGATCTTTCGAAGGGAAATGCGGTCATGGGATATTCCAAGTGAGAGTAAGGAATGGAAATCTTATACCGTACGCTGTATCCAAGGTGAGTGGTCTTGCACATGTTATGCTTTCATAAGATGGAATGACTGCAAGCATATTGAGACCGCTAAAGAACTTCTGGGAATTGACCGTATGTTTGAGGAGGCCGGCCTTGAATAAGTATAAGTGTCCTGAATGTGAAGGTCTTGGACCAAATATTCCTTGTCCAAATAATGGTCATTGTCCAATGTGTTCGGATGAGGATATTGCAGAATGCCCTGAGTGTAAGGTAAAACATTGTTGGTTCTGTGGTGGTATGGTTCAGAAGCCAAAGTCTGAGAATAAGTAATTTACCAAATCACAGGAGGACTAGGAATGGCTTACAAGTTTGATGGCGACGTTGTATCACAGGAGTTTGAAAAGGCGTTTGGTCGTTCAGTGGATACGCTTACGCGTGAGGAATTATGGTGGTTGACAAAGTTCGCAAAGTTCGTGAGGCAGCGAGCAAGGAACAATGCCGCGTTCAACAATTACATGAACCGGAATTTTCCTCATGCAACCTTTCGACAGGTGCCGAAGGAAAATCCCGACGGCTCCACGTATGAAGGGCTGGAGATCAGTATTCCTGAGGAGAATGAGTAATTTGATAAATCATGGGAGGATGGCAATGGCTACTCAGTATGGTTGTCAAGTAAAATTCAAGACAATGCAGGTCCGAGAAGCCACTGGATGTATAGCCACTGATGCCAAGGACTTTGTGAGAATGTTTGAAGACTCAAGAGAACTTTCTCAGGAAGCATTCTTTGTCGTGACAATGAATCAAAAGCATAAGGTCATTGACAAGCATCTTGTCTCTTTGGGTACGCTCACAGCCTCACTTGTGCATCCGAGAGAAGTTTTTCGTCCGGCTCTTATTGATGGTGCAGCAGCAGTGGCTTTCATACATAACCATCCAAGTGGTGATTGTACTCCGAGTCCTGAGGATCGTAGTCTTACAGAACGGCTATGCAAGTGCGGAAAGCTTCTTGGACTTCGAGTTCTGGATCATGTGATTCTTGGCAAGGATTGTTTTTTCAGTTTCCAAGAGGCAGGAGTAATTTGCTAAATCATAGGAGGACTAGCAATGGGTATCAAGTATGTCAAGGAATTTCCCAAGTGTGATATCTGTGGAGAGGAGGCAAAGTATGATGCTCCTACGCGCTCTGGTCAGTGGGGTTATATGTGCGATTCTTGTGCCAAGAAGGAAGGCGCGAACATTCAGATCGGGACCACATTCGAGAAGCGTGAGCCCAAACCTCAGAGCGAGAAAACGGGTGTGGTCATGGGTCTTGAGGATACGAGTATTGAGGCTCTTGAAGAGGTTCTTTTTGATTTAGCAAATCGCGAGATCGAGTGTCCTGAGTGTGGGAGCACACATGCTGTTGAACCTGATGCTGCATATGTGTTCACTTGTGAAGGTTGTGGTGTCAAGGTTCAGTGCCCAATGCCTGTATGCTAGGAGAAGCCATGGATCGCATTATCTATGATTCCGGGATCAACATCCTTACTGGTGAGGCGTGTGCTTTCAATATGCGAGTACTTTGCGATCTCACTGAAGAAGGATGCAAGATCATTGAAGAGTTCTTCGGTGGCACTATCACATGTACTCGGGAAACGAATTGGAACAGTGGCGGAGTTGCAAGTGTCATGATCCCACGTTCCTGTCTCAAGGATCTGGAAAAGTTTTGTTTGCTACGTAGCGAGGGTATGGATGATCGGAATGTTCACCAGATGTCCGGGAGAAGAACATGATTCAACTCAATCATGCGGACCATACTGGAGAAAATCTTGGAGGTTTGTATATTCGAGATAAAAACGATATACAAGCTGTTTATGCAGTAAAGGTAAACAGTGAACACAAGACCCATGACTGTATGGTTGTTCTCTCCAATGGTATGGAATTTCGAGTGATGCAATCTGTTTCGGAAGTCTTGGACCTTATTCAGGAGGAATGTCATGAGTCATGAATTGAGTATCCGTGAAGATGGGACCGTGGAAGCCGCGTTTGCTGGTAAGGTGCCTTGGCATGGTCTTGGTGTTCAGGTCCAGGAGAACATGACCGTGAATGAGGCCCTTGATTTAGCAAATTTGCGGTGGGCCGTGGCTGTTGAGAAGCTATTCTACTCCATTCGTGTGGGCGAGTACACAGAAGTTCCTGACAAGCGTGCTGTGATCCGAATGGATAACGGTGAGTACTTCGGTACCGTAGGTACAAGATTCAAGCCCATTCAGAATGAGGAACAGGCTGATTTTCTCAACGCCTTGGTTGGTGAGGGTAATGTTGTGGAATGTGTGGGTGCATTATTCGGAGGTCGTAAGGTTTTCTGGACAGTGAAATGCCCTGAGGATCTGATGATCGGTGGCGAGGATCGAATTAATCAATATATCATCCTTGCCAATGGTCATGACGGCACAATCGGATTCACATGTTTCTGGAGTCCGATTCGGGTTGTTTGTAACAACACACTTCGCGCTGCTCTCAGTGGCAGGAATTCTGATTACAGTGTTCGTTTCAAGCACACCACGAACATTGATAATAGGCTTGAGATCGCTCGGGAAACACTCGGGATCGCAAATCGCTACTTCCTTGATTTAGCAAATCATTTCGAGAGTTTCCTAGAGTACAAGATCAGCGATGAGGACTTTAAGGACTACACGAAAAATCTCTTCGGGGATAAGGAAGATACAAGGAACATCATCGCTGCAAACTATCAGGCTGAGAGGCACCCTGGTACGCTTTGGGCAGCCTACAATGCAGTGACACAGCACGCTGATCACCAGATGAAGTTTCGTGGTAAGGAAAATCGAGAGGCAAAGCGTTTTGAGTCTGTGATGTATGGTGCTGGCTATCGTCTCAAGCAGAAGGCTTTTGATCTTTGCAGAAAGCAGGTGAGCGTATGAGTGAACTGATCGAGAAGATCCATCATCGGATGGTGACAATCTCTGAAGCAGAGTTACGTAGAGATTGGGGTACTGTTGCAAAGTGCCGATATGAGATTTTGAATCTCATCAACGAATGGAGAGACAATGAATCAAAGAAAGAAGGAACGCCTTCAACGACTCCATGACAGACTTGAAACAGAAAGAAATAGGCTTATGTGTTATGCGAAAGAGGACCAAGTGCAATATGGGAATCTGACCATGACACGTGGGCAAGCACTACGGAAACTAGCGGCAAGAGTCGAAGAAGTGAATCGTGGTCTTAATGCCCATGCGAGTAGTCTCCAGTAGGAGCTTCCAAGTGATGATCCAAGGTACTGAAAGAGTACAGTATGGAGCAGCATTGCTCACAACCAAAATCACTCGGCCATGGGCATAACTCACAGGACGGGGTAGCATTTATTTGCACCCTCTAAACCCTGCAACACCTGGGCTACCCCGTCCTGATTTCTTTGGAGAATAACATGGCTAAAGCCATTATAGTACGGCGTATAGAATTTCTTCCGGCAAACCCTAATTCCAAATGTCGGAGTGTTGATATTAGTCTTATCGAAAGTATTGATCATGCTGGCCCAGAAAGGCCAGGAGAAACAGTAATAATTCTAAAGTCTGGAAAACGTCGCTACTCGTCAGAAGATGTATTTGAAATCTGTCGAGCGTATGAGGAGGCAAAGAAATGAATACCGAAACCAAATGTGAGTATGGATATTGTGATGATCCAGCCACAAAGAAACGTGGTGTTTTTGTACGAGTAAGTGATTTACAATGTGAACTTACTCACATGATGAATCTTGCAAAAGCTAAAGAACTATTAGCAGGACTCAGCAAAACAATTCGGGATGCCGAAAAAGATTTACGTTTAGATAGTTTTGCTCGTACAGTTGGAGAAGTCTAATGACTCGTAAAGAACGACGGCAACAAGCAGCTAGAAAACGACTAAATATCCAGCAAACAGCTTGGGGGATCTTTAAAAAAGAATGGAAAGATACAGAAGATTGGAATGTTGCTGTCCAGACTTGTCAAGCATATTTCAATAATTTGATAAATCAATGACCTCAAGAAAAGGCACTTATTCTTCAGGCTGAAAATGCTCTTGCGAAAAAGATCAAGGAAGCTATAGAAAAGGTGAAGGAGGATGAGGATGCGTAATGTTTATGTGGTCACGACTGGTGAGTACTCGGATTACAGTATTCGTGGCGTTTTTGATAATGAACCTCAAGCAAATGAATTTGCTGAATCATGTCAAGGAGAGGTTAAGGAATATCCTCTTAATCCTACATCCTCTAAACCAAAAGGATATTTCTTGTATCGTGTTGAAATGGATAGGGAAGGTAATTCTAAAGTTTCAGCAGAAGATATAATTTACTGCAATAATGTGGGCAAAGATTGTATTCTTCCTCACAATAATAAGTTACTTGTGTATTGTTGGGCACGAAATGATAAACATGCCGTAAAGATAGCGAACGAGAAGCGTGCCAAGATGATAGTAATGGGAGAATGGGATGCCTAGCATTTTAGCTGATATGCAATGGACCTATGAGCTTAGAAAGAAACGCAAGAAGCCCACAAGCAAAGAACAGAAAATCAAAAAAGCATCACGTAAACGCGCTAAGATTGCTCGTAAAAAGTCAAGGAGATAAAATGAGATATGCGCTTTTCGATAATGACAAGCCGGCCTCTAGAGAAGGGTTTCCAGATCTTAAATCTGAGTGTTGGAAAACTCATATCTTTGATACCGAGCATGAGGCTCAAATGTATGCAAATAATTGGTTAGGTTATCCTGGTCCACACTATACTTTACGGGTAGGTCTTAAGTATGATTACAGTGGGTATGGCGATATGCTTCTTCTAAAGGAGATTCCAGATGCCTAAGCGTGAATTCCTTATGTTGGCCCATACATTCAGAGAAGAGAAGCATGGCATCGGTGGATGGTTCATGTCCGAGAAGCTTGATGGTATGCGAGCTTATTGGGATGGTGGTATCACTCGGGGATTTACTAAATCAGATGTACCATGGGCTAATACTGAGAAGGATGAGCGATATAAGAAAGAGCCTATTGCCACAGGACTGTGGAGTCGATATGGAAATGTTATTCATGCCCCTGATTGGTGGCTCAACGAACTTCCCAAAATCCCGCTGGATGGTGAGCTTTATGGCATGGGCCTTCCACGCCAGGATCTTATGTCAACAGTCAAGGCTCTTGAGCCAGGTGAAGGATGGTATGAGGTATTGTTCTTTTGTTTTGATATGCCTTCCTTTGACCGAATCTTCATGGATGGATTCATCAATACAACGAACTTTAAGAAACATTTTCAAGATATCCGTAGATGGGTTTATGAGGATACCGATATTACAAGTCTTGAGTATAACCCTAAGAAAACAACACCTTTTCAGAGTACATATATTCTATTGCAAAGGAATCTTACAACTAATGTAATTGCCCGCCCGCATGTGCAGAAAAGATTACCACTTGCAACTGATAAGGCCATTGATTTAGTAAATCAAAAATGCACAGAAATCTCAGTAGCAGGTGGTGAGGGTCTGATTCTCCGGAAACCTGAATCCATATGGGTGCCATGCAGATCACATGATCTTCTCAAGGTCAAGAAGTTTGAGGATGCAGAGGGGACAGTTGTCGGGTATATTACAGGACGACGCACGGATAAAGGTTCTAAGCTCCTCGGAAAAATGGGAGCTTTGATATTGAGGCTTGATTCAGGACAGAGGTTAGAGCTAAGTGGGTTCACGGATGAGGAGCGTTTGCTTGTTGATATTAACAATCCTGATTTAATTATCGGGAATGCTACTCCAGCTTCAGATTGGGCACAAGATAATCCAGAGACTGAATGTCCTGATTGGATTGAAGCAGTACACTTCCCGCGTGGGAGCCGAGTGACATTCAAGTTCCGTGGTAAGAGTAAAGATGGTATACCTCAGGAGGCTCGATATTGGCGCAAAAGAAATTAGAATTGCCCGAATACAAATGGGAGGAGCGACATATGGGATGGGATGCCTACGCTATGAACCGCGGAAAACATATCCGTGTGAAATGGGGTGATTATTCGAACCCTTATATTATTAGTAAACGTCTTCGTGAAGCATTTAAGGATGCTAGGAGACGTGTACTTCGTCATTGTCACGTTGATGGGATGTTGGATATTGGTGGTCTTGATCTTTCAGGATGTGGAATAATTTTGCAAATCATGACCGATCTTGATGCCTGGAGGATCAAAGACTGGACAGTTAAGGAAGTGAAGCAAGCGTGGAAAATTTGGCAATCGCGTGAGAAAAGTGGGGAGCGCAAACTACATAATCCCACGTATTACTGGTCTGCTAGAGAGTTCCTAAGAGTCTGTGCGGAACAGAATCTCTCAATACATTTCTCTTGGTGAGGGTATGTTATGGTTTACTGTCCAAAATGTGGTTCTCAACTTTACCCAATAGATGAGAAATATATCAAGGAATATGGTGTTTGTTCCTACTGTGTAACATATAGGAGGAAGAGTAATGAACGAGAATATCATGAAGGCAATGGGCTTCAGCAAAGAGATTCAAAGGGTTAAGGAAAGGAAATGTCCTACATGTGGGAATGCTATCAATATGAGTGGTTTTCGAGATAGTCTAAGTATTAAGGAATATAATATCTCTGGCATGTGTCAAAAATGCCAGGATGATATTTTTGGGAAAACACAAGGGGAGGACTGGTAGAAATGAGCTTCTATGTCTCAGGCAAATTCGTATATCTTGCCCATCCCCGTACAGCAAGTATGGCAACTGAGAAACTTCTTCAGGAGGTTTTTCCTGAAGGGCAAACCACAAAGGAACACCATGGCGGGATAAAGAATATGCATCTGTACGGGAATGAATTGATCTTCTGCACGATCCGTGATCCTATTGATGTGATCGTTTCCTGGTGGATTTTGAATCAGGAATGGTGGGATAAGGGTGATATTGTTAATTTTATAAATCATTATCGTCATACATATCTCCAGGATCTAATGTTCTTTCACTTTGATACATGTAAAGGTAGTTGCATCCGGTATGAGTCTCTACAATCAGAACTCAATAAGATCATTAGCTACTTCAATCGTGAACCTAAGAAGCTACCAATCGTGAACACCACAGAAGATAAACCGAATCCGTACTCGTATTACAATAGGGAAGTTATGAACGTGATGTGGGAGCGTTTTCCGCTAGACATGGCTCTTTACCATAGGAGGGTAATTCTATGATTCGTGACCAAGTTATAGAGGCTTTTGACCCTGAGAATCATTATTTCTTTAGTCAGGTATTACCTCGACGAGCCACCAATTATATTGATGGGCTTTTCCATATTGGGATGCTTGCTGGTGCAGCACAGATCGTTGGTGATGGGTTAGTAGCTGCACAGGCTAAGTGTTGGATTATGCAACTCTTGCTATGTGGTAATGATGCTAGGAATTTTGCAAATTCTCAGGTTACTGAAGACTGGAAATATAATGAGACACAGGGACTATGGGTTAAGCACAAGCCTCAATCTTTTGCTGGTCCTGCTGCAATCTGGTGGGCTAATAAGCATGGGGCGAGTATTCCAACAGCAGGACTTCCTAATCCCATGTTCAAAGCTAAGGTGTTCTGTATGCTTGGTAGATTGTTTGGTCATGCAGTCAAATATATCTCCTGGCTTAGACAACATGTTAACTCCATGTTCCTGGCGTATTTGCTATTAGGGAAGAAACCACCTGCTTCAATGGCGTGGTTAGCTTACGATAATCCGTTTTATCGTTATATCTATGGTATTAAGGATGTTGTAGCTAAATTCCCAGATCCAAGGAAATATAATCGTGGGAAGAGGATCTATGTTGATGAGTATGTGGATTTCAAGGATCGGGAGCCGGATTCCTGGCCAGCAAAGAATTGGCCTTATGCGAAGTATACTCGGGAAGGGGAGCCACTTGGTTGGCAATATACACCAATTTGTGAGCTTGTGACATATTATCTACAGGGGACATTGTAGGAGGGAATACTGTGGGGATATTCCTAATTTATCTATTCGGGTTTTGGTTCTTCTTGGGGAGAGGTTATGAAGAAATGGATCATTGTCCACATCAATTACCATGGTATTGGATGTTGGTATTATGGTTCATGACTGCTTTCTTTTGGCCACTTGCTGCTGGTATTGAGGTTTATATTCGTTTCGAGAGGAAAGATGATGCACGTGACCCTCGTGACAAGATTGATGTGTAGTGCTTGTGAAGAAGCTAAAGAAATCCTTGAGTCATACGAGATAAAGCATTACGTATATGATGCTGATACCAGAGAAGGAATGTCATTACTCTCAATGCATTTCTCTGGTCCTGATACATTGCTTCCTGCAATCATATGTCAAAGTTATAGTGACATGGAAATGATTTGTCAAATTATGGAGTCTATATCTTTTGCAACTATAGGAGTGGAGAAAGAATGAAAATTAATATCGGGTTCATAATTGGTTTTATGCTGTTTATGATAGGATACGTTGTTTATTATTGGTGTATGCCTCCTACCACATTCGAGAAGAAAGGTGTCAAGGTCGAAGTTACAAACACAGATATCCAAAAGGCGAAGATTGAAAATATCGAAGTGCCAGTTTTCAATGGTCGTTTGATTGCAAGACTCTATGCTGATGAGGCTACTTATAAGAAGGGCGAACCCATTAAGCTCAAGAACCCCACTGTTTATCATTACGGTATGACAAAGGTCACTAAGATCACTGGCAAGTTCGGGGAAATGAATATTGCTGAGGAGAATAGTGATGAAATAGATCTCAAGGATATGAAGATCTGGGGTGATCTACGTTTGGAACAGAGGAGTAATGATAAGTAGTGCCCAGGTGATGGAACTGGAATACATAAAGGACTTAAAATCCTTTGGTCTTAAGACCATGCGGGTTCGAATCCCGCCCTGGGCACCAGATCCG
>Ga0180433_10000632_pt1 | contig 59698 bp, 53 predicted proteins | sample SS_ome_8_FD_132980 | JGI IMG/M metagenome (GOLD analysis project Ga0180433, IMG submission 132980) | Hypersaline lake sediment archaeal communities from the Salton Sea, California, USA - SS_1_D_1 metaG | ecosystem: Environmental > Aquatic > Non-marine Saline and Alkaline > Hypersaline >... | reverse complement strand
TTGTCTTAATCCTTCTTATAATGGATGTGGTATTCTGATCTTGATCCAGTAACGAACAAAAAACCAATATTTCTTAATCCTTCTTATAATGGATGTGGTATTCTGATAGGAAATATACAGGGTTGTGTTTGAACGACTAACGTCTTAATCCTTCTTATAATGGATGTGGTATTCTGATCAATAGTATTCATAATACTACTTGGGATTACGGTGTCTTAATCCTTCTTATAATGGATGTGGTATTCTGATCATCTTAAAAACAATATAATTGAGGCTACTGACAATCGTCTTAATCCTTCTTATAATGGATGTGGTATTCTGATAGCCATTTTCATAATTTACTGATCATGTTTATATTATATTTATATTTTGAGAAAAAAATCATAATTATCATTAAAATAAACCTTCTTTTTTCGGGCTGCAAAATTAATCTATTTCTTCAATTCGATTATAGTACAATACAATAAAAATAATAATATTTTTCAAAAAAACAAAGTATTCTTATTATCAAGAATAATATCAATATCTACATTTTTGCCTATTATCTTCATGGCTTTCAGGTATTCGGCAGTAACCGGCACAAAAAGCACACTGTCATTGTTCTCATAAATATCCTGTACTTCTTTTATAGTTTCGCTGATCTCATTATATACCTTTCTTTCCGTATCAGCAACAAATACCGATTTTTGAATACGTGTACAGCCTTTTTTGATCAGGTATTTCGATATCTGGGTACGTACCTTGTTGTCTTCAATATCATACATTACAAAATAGATCATACGTTTGGGATTATTATCATATTTTTTTACAATACCTAATATTCTTTGTAGCCTGTTATCCAGCGTATCCATCTCGTCTGTCTGCACGCGCTGGTTAACAGTTTTGTAATTATCAATACCTGCATTTTTTATACGCCTGATCTTTTCGGCATACGAAAGCAGTATTTTCTTTTCCTTGTCCATATCAGAAAAACATTTCACATAAAACCTGATATACTATATCCGTCAGCTTCTGATCGCTTCCTCTTTTTGGTGTCTTTACTACCGAAACTCCTTTTTTCCCGTAAAACACGTTTATTTCCGCCCATTTGTTTTCCAGTTCAAAAACAAATTTTTTACCGTAATGTATATTACCGACAGACTTGATAATTATTGAATATTCAGCAATTTTATTTTTTATGGCATGCACTATCTTATCTAATTCTTCAGGTACAAAAATGATCTTTTCACGTTGACTTTTAAATTTAGGATTTAACTTTTGTTTTATCTCATCAAGAAGACCTTCGGACAGCTCCGGTTTGTCAGAAGGTATCTCCGGTTCTATTTCTTTTGTCTTTTCCGAAGCCTTTTTAATTTCATTTTGTAATTCCTTTACTTCAAGGAGGTTCTCAAAATTCACAAAATCGGAGATCCTTATTTTTTCACACTCCGGATTACAATAAGCGTCCGGGTCAACGCTGATAAAACAGGCCCTGGTAACATCCGATGTTGCAATGTCAATTACCTGTTCCAATCCGTATTGCACACTGAAACTTCTTGCAAATACCCTGTAAAATATACTGTATTTCCCATGATCGTAACATTTTTCAGACAATCTGAAAAATATTTTAAGCCCGTCATTACCGGGCGATGCGAACATAAGTTCTATCCTTTTATCGGATTTTAGTTTTTCTTTCAGCGATCCAACGCTGATCTCTTTCTCTGATAAATGGTCTATATCTATTATCAGATGTTCGATCGAAGAAAAATTATCAGTTTTTCTTACCGGTGGTGTAAAAATACCGGTAACAAGATAGGGCAGTTGTACTTTTAAATGCCTGTATCTGTTAATATCAATAGACATTATACTGCGTAACTGTAATATAAGGTTATTGATCTCAGGTTTGGGATTAACAAGTGAATGATAAATCTGACCGATATCAACTTTCATTAAAGGATCATCCTTTTGCCTGATCTTTTTTCCTGCCGATAACATATTAAAAATATTTATTCATTAAAATCAAGGAATATCTTAGATAATTCCTGTGCATATAATGTTATATGATTACCCCGTGTCCTACTTATTCCTTTTATATTCACTATTTCATCAAAATAATCATTTATGCTCTGGATAAGTATTCTTTTACCCAGATTTTCGAGCCAGTATGAGCCATCGGAACGGATACTGAAGCAATCTTCGTTTATCACATCCTGATTTATAAGGCTTATAACTACATAATCCACCCATACCCTGTATTTTTCAATAACATCGAATACAAGCACGGGGCGGTTATAATCATCACGGTGCATAATACCGATATAGGGATCAATCCCTGCTTTTATCAATGCTCCTTCGATCTTGCCGTAGAGAATTCCATATCCGTAATTAAGTAGGCAGTTGAACACGTCCATAGCCGGATTCTGGCTTCGTTCTTTGAACCTGTATTTTTCCGGAATGATCAGGTTAACAGCAGTGAAATAATTCCTTGTAGCAGCGCCTTCCCATCCCCTCAGGCTCGGCGCCAGATCGCTAATGACCATGCCTTCTGCCTTCAGCACCTTGGTTTTATAATCTTCCAGCCGGTTTATAATAGTTTTAAATTTATTTTCAATAACAGTATCTTCTATCATAACGGACAGCAGAAGGGCGCTCTGGTTATTTATTTTTTCACAAATAATATCTTTGATCCAGTCTATTGCTTTTTTAGAAAATGAAAATTCAAGTTGATTTTTTCTGATCGTAGAAACCGAACCGTACTTATTGCTCCATATCCTGCCTACCGGAGTTCCTTTGTTATCTACAAAAAACACATCAATATTATGCTCTATGGCAAGGATCGCTGCATCGCTGCTGATCTGGGCGCCCTTGCTTATAGTGATGCTTTTCAGTTTTGCTGGGTCAAGGCGTTGTTTGCCGTCTTTATAGATCACAACGAACGTATCGGTATCTTTTGTCAGATAAGTGCCGAAAGTGTTAAGTACGAGCTCCATATTATTTCTTATTTTATACAATAATTATCTAAAAAATGTAATCTTTCCGATGACCGTGAGATAGCGGTATATGTCCACCGGTAAAGATTTTCCCTGATATTTGGTGCGAACAGCATTTTTTCAAAAATAATAAAAACATCATTCCATTCACCCCCCTGTGCTTTATGACAGGTTACCGCATATCCGAATTTTGCACGTATGGCATTAAGATAAGGATCGGCAACCATTTCCATAATGAATTGCTGATCACCTGAACGGATGCCTTTCTTAGCAGTGCGAATGGCAAAATCCCTGAACAGATAATATTCCTGTTCCGAAGAAAGATTAGGTGCTTTACCGTATAGGACTTCCTCAATTATTTTTGCTTTAAGGATACGGTAACCGTTATATTCTTTTATTTTACCTGTAATATCGCGAAAAGTCAGACCTGCCTTATTTTCTTTATCACCTATTTCTGTTATTTCAATATGTTCGCTGTTGGTGATGTTATATTTATAATTATTCTGCATCACCATTAGCAATTCACCCTGCATCATTATCTGCGAATCCGGGAAAAGCAATGTCCTGATCATTCCGTTTATTTCTGCTGCAAGGGCATTGGTATAGGTAATAAATATGCAGTTATCTATTCCCTTGTTTTTCAATATTTTCACATACGATCCGATCATCTGTTCAGGTTTAAAATATAAAAAACTTTCCTTAAAGCCTGTTAATTGAATTTTTAAAGGATCAAACATTTTATTTTCAATATTTTTCCTTATAGCATCAGTATTGTACCAGATACCTGTATTTTGCCTGTATCTCATAGATACTGTCAAGTCAGAGCAAACAACCGTTTTTTTATATTTTTCAGAGATATATGTTTTATTCAATGCAGGAGAAAATTTTGCATTTATTGGTGGTAACTGCGACGGATCACCGACAAATATACATTTATGATCTCTTGTATAATACAAAAGATCAGATAATAATCTGCCGGAACCGAAATGTGTAAATCCGCCTTTTATGAATATATCTGAGATCATTGAACATTCATCAACGATATATATAGTGGTTTTTTCTTCAATGTTCCTTTTTAATTTAAAAAACAGTTTTTTTGTTTTTTTATTTTCATCACTTACTTCGTTTTCAAGGATATAGATATGCCTGTGAACTGTTTCGGCTTTAGTGTTTGCTTTTTCGCCCACCACTTTTGCCGCCCTGCCGGTAGAGGCTAAAAGGTGAAAAGGGATTTCTTTTTTATTGAGGTATTTTATCAGAATATTTATCAGCATGGTTTTACCTGTGCCGGCGTGCCCTTTAAGAATAAATATATCATTATTGTCGGTTTCAACAAATTGCTGAAGCAAATTTGCGGCGGTATTTTGCTCATCATTCAAAGTTACCGGTGACAGGGAAGCTATGGTGCTCATTGGTTAACAGGTCAATAATAGTACATTATTTGTTATAGATATAACTAACAGAATACATAATAATAGAAATAAATGTATGGTATAGCTACAATAATTTATAATCCCTGAACCGTACAAACCGGAATTCCGATATTTTCCGGGTGTCTTTTTGTTCGGTGATCCGTTCGGTGGTTGATGCCACGCAACGGATATCTTTTTTCAGTAACATCGAAACCAAGGCAAAAGAAAAGGTCATTTCGCCCATGAGATGTACGGCAAAGGGTTTGTTGGTGTCATTATATTTCTCCGATAATCTGATGATCTTTTCGGTATATTTTTCTGCCGCTGCTTTGATCCCTGCAGGTTTTGCTTCCGGGTTAATATCGGGGAATGGCAGATCAATTACTTCACCAAATTCTCTTTTAGCGATCATGATCTGACCTTCAAGCCAGTATTTGTATGGATGGTTGGACAGGTTGATGAGCATGATGCCTAAGACTTATATGATAAATTATCTACTAATTTTATATTGAATGTTTCACATCTTTCAGAATAATTAATTTCTTTATTTTTTTTCATATCCGTCATTGTATAAATATAAGAATTGACAAAGAGACCAAAATCTTTTCGTAAAGCAGTAAGTTTATGTATAATTTCATTCATAAATGAACTTTGTGAGCGACCTTCTATTTTTGTAATTGCAGATTTACATTCAATAACATTTAAAACATTATTTTTAACATACATAATATCAAATTCATTTTTTTCCTGTCCTCTGCTAATTTCAATATTAATTCCAATAAATTCATCTTTAAGTTTTTTTTCTTTTTTAATAGTTAAATAACAGTATTCTTCAAACCATCCACCAGTAAGATATTCAACTTCATCTTTACTGATAAACTGTTTTTCATTTAAGGGGAAATTTATTTTTGTAAGAAAATCAGAGAAATATTCAATTTTTATAGGCAGGTCTTGGTATTGTTTTTCAGTATTTTCAATATCTTCTATTTTAAATATATTTTTTCTTTGTGATCTCCAGTACTTACGTAATTTTTCAAGTGTTGAAAAAAAAGTATTATCTGCTTTCGAATATGTTTTATAAAAAGATACAGTATATTCAGAAGTTTTACATAACCTATTTATTCTATCAGGCAAAAGAATTGATATTCCATAGCTTTCCAAATAATTAATCAATCCAATACGAAAATTAAGATCATTATCTTTTTTTATAAACTCAGGGAATATTCTTCTATATATATTTTTTCCTGCCGGAATATAATAAATATTTGCAGGTCTTTTTCTTGTAAAAAAATTATAAACACCTATTGACATAATTTTTGTACCACCTGTTAAATTAACATATATTTCATCATTGTCTTCAAACTTAATCTTTGATAATTTATCTTCAATATCCCATGGTGAATCTTCAATAACTTTTATTTTTTCTATAATATATTCATTTAATTTGCAGGCATTTATAATCCATTCCGATTTGCCCTGATTTTCCATTTTGTCAGTGGAAATAAACAGATATTTCTCAATTTCTTTTAATTCTTTTATAAACAGAACATTTTGTATCGTTTGGTCACTTACCAAACTTACTAATACATTTCGTGCCATAATAAATTATTGTTTTATTTTGAATATATTTAACCAGAACCATTAATAAAAAGGAATTATTTTTACGGATAGTAATAATAATATTATCCTTTTTTTACGGAAAATATTATATTTATTTTCCTGTGATACCGGAAAACCATTTTTCGGCTTCTTCTTCTCCGATCCATTTAATAATTAATCTCCAGTCACCTTTATTGAATTTTTTCCAGCGTCTGTTGTTTTTTTGGATACAACGTTTAACAAATGAATGCAATGCTTCTTTATTTTTATCTTTAATGTAATTTGCTTCATTTGCCTTATAAAATTCTTCTATATTCTTTTTTCTTTCATCAAAATCATCCTTTCCATCAAGAATATCAACAATGCCTTTCTGAAGGATTTCTTCTTTTCTGCTTTCTTTTTCCTGAATATTGGCTTGCTGACGTTTTATAAGATTTTCTGCCTTTCGTTTTTTCGCTTCTTCCAGTTCTTCTTTTTCTTTATTTTCTCTGTCTATACGTTCCTGCTCAATTCTTTTTGCTTCTTCTTCCTGCCTGAGTTTTTCCTGTCTGGCTTCTTCCTCTCTTTGCTTTTGCAAACGGATTTGTTCTATCCTTTCTTTTTCTTCTTTCATCTTTTTTTGCCGGACCGCTTCCAACCGCTTGTCTTTTTCTTCCTGACTTCTTTCTCTTTCTTCTTCTGACAAAACAGTCAGCTTAATAAAACCCATAGGCATGAAATTACCATCTGAAAATGCTATTTTCCGAGATTTGTATCTTTTATTTTTATTTTCTTTATCCGGATTAGAAATTGTTAATAAATGAGATTCAAACCGCAAATCCCCTGTTATCCCATGAAAGCCGCTTCCTGCAGACATACGAAATACAGCAGATTCTGAATCTTTTGGGATAGAATCAAGAAACTTTTCATAAGTACTGATAATCTTGTCGCTGCTCTCTGCCTGATTGTATTTTTTGAAAAACTCTATTTCTTTTTTGATGTAACTTTCTGTGTGATTGTTTATTATATCAAAGAGATATTGAATTCCTTTGAAAATGATACTTTCTTTTTCTTTAAAATTACCTTGTTGTTTTATATTATTAAATATGTAAGAAAATATGTCAGGAGATATAAAATCTATTGTAAAATTTCCTGAATTACCGGAATCAATCATTTCATATATTGTGTTAAAACCGGTATGTTTGAATTTTGTCGTTGTATTATTACGGAATTCATGCTTCCAGCCACCGATCCATTCCCTTGTTTCTTGATCCTGTGTTAAATTAAATATTTTAGTATTTACAAGCTTTGTTTTATCAAAATGTGCATCCGAAATTTTAATGAAGCGCATAAATTCATCGCCATCTGTGGATGAACCAAAAATAGCTTTCTCATCTTTATAAGGTTTATTTCCATTAAGAAAATAATTTAGTAATACCGACCGTATTGCGCCTTTCAACGAGCTACCCGGCACATAAGGCATATTATCCAAACCTGTCCGGATATGTGCTTTTATATCGTTTTTAGAAACCCCCGGGTTGTCAAAACTTTCATCAGCATATTGTTGTATTTCCCCTGATAATGTATTAATCAATTCTCTACTATTTCTATTTAATAATATTGACGAATATTTATCAACCCCTATTTTTTTTATTATTTTTTTCTGGTTCAGCTTATATACTTTTTTGTCATCAAAAACAAAGTCTGCGGTTTCCACCCAGTCTTTTTCACTTCCTGCTCCTATATGCAAAGGAGATAGCACTTCCAGTTCAATATGAAACGTATTGTTTATATTATTTTTCTGTGTCATAATTTTATATATAATGCCGCTAATGCGCTAATTTTGTTGGTATAAATATACTTTTTCCGTTACGGTAGATATTATGTTCCAATTGTTTTTCTTCCTGCCAGGCACTTAGATCAGGAGTAAGGTCAGCTATTCTTCCATTAGTAACTGCTTTACCTTTAAAGACGGATCCTTCTTCAAACATAAATACACGGTTTTTTCTAATTGTATTATGCGGATGTGTTGTTATCCATCCTCCCCGTTTAATAAAATTATAGGCTGAATTATTATCAATCATTTTTTCCAATATATCTTTACTTTCAGGTAAAAACAATGACAAGTTCATAATATAATCTGCATCATCAGGCAACTCAATATCAATATTATCTGCCTTACAGCAAAAATATCCGTTACCCACATTGCGGTCTGTTCCGATACCTTCATGCTGTAATATTTTTAACCCTTTTTCAAGTAAAGTGGTGTCACCGTCTGCAATAAAAAACATTCCGGAATGATCTTTAAAGAATAAACGTTCCATATAAAATATGTCCGTATCCTGTTTTTTTTCATCAATCATCATTTGCCTCGGAACCCGGGCATGGGGAAAAACCTGTGATATAATAAAATCTTCCGGTATATCATGCCCTGTCAAATAGCTTCCTTTCAAATATTTCGGCTTCTCTTTATTATTTACAATAATTTTTTCTCCATATTTATCAGAAAAAGATTCACCGTTCAAATGTCTTTCAAAGAATGTTTTATCCATCCATAATATTTTCTTAATATACTTATGTATATCAAAAAGCTTTTCTTCAAGAATTTCAATTTTCTTTGACTTTGGGAAAAAATATACCGGTTCGTTTTGTTTGTCTTTCTGATAAAAAGGGAAAAGACTGCTGATTGTGCATTTCAGGTCACCGTTAAAATCATTGCCGATAACACCCGTTTTTGCCAGGGCAGATGTCAGAGCTGCATAAAATGTATCCGAATGTAATGTACGCAGGCTTTCGGCATAATCTTCACGTTCGTTGCCCAGGTGTAAGGGAGTGGTAAAATATAACCTGTAAATTCTAAAATTATTCTTCATTTTCAAGAAGTTTTGTCATATCTTTTTCTTTATAATTATCAATCATTTCCCAGTTGAAAGCAACTTTGCCGTATCCGCGTGATCCGCTACCTCCGAGATAATCCAGTTCCAGTGCTTTTAATCCTTCTTTTATCAGATTTAATGATTTTTGCCCGTCTTCTTCATTATCCCATACATTGATCACAAATTCCACATCAAATTTCACACCGGCAGGGACACGTTCCATTCTTCTTGGATCAGATGCTGTACCACTAACACGATCTATTCTATTTTCTGATTTTACTTCTGTAAAAGGCATATCAGTATATTCAGATTCTTCAAGAATTTTTTTACTTTCATCTGTAAGATATGCATCCCTTACAATAAGTTTAGAAGGCTTACCTCTGTCTTTATCAGAAAAACCAAATACTTCATTAATTGCATCAATATTTCCAACATCCGAAGCACCATTTATTTGTTCAAGTAAACATCTTATTTTACCTTTTATTGAACTTCCCGGAATATATGGAATATTATCCAAAGATTTTCTTATTACAGGATTATCAACCCCTCCGATTTCAACACTATCAGAACTCCCTCCAATGTGGAGTCCTGTTTTTATTTCCATTTCTGTGTTAATTGTATATTTTTTAATTAATTTCATATTATAAAAATTTAAAAGTTAATTATCTTTTCCACCATGATATTTATGAAATGCAACAATAGATTCAACAATTTTTACAAATCGTATCAAATCTTTATCTCTGTTGTTTATATCATTTCTAATACTATCAATACCTGTAGCTAATTCTTCATAAAATTCTTTAATTTTAGATTTTGGTTTTCCCCTTTTATCATGATCTCTGCCCACAGCATAGGCCAACTTAGCTTTTAATAAAGGGATTTCTTCCTTAAATTTTTCAGGAGAAGCTTGAATTCTTTTTAATTCACCAAAAAATTTTCTAATTTGAGATGTTGTTAAAGGTCTTGTACCATTTTGATTTGTTTGTAAATATTTACCAAAAGAATTAGTCCATTGAACAACATCTTCTGTTATAGAATCTTGAATCCAGCATTTCTCCAATTTTACTTCTGGATATTTTTTCATTGATTATTTAATTTAAGTTAAACATTATATTTATCATTTATTAGTTTCAAATTTTCTGCTATTTTTTTGGGTGACGGCAGCAATTTTTTCCATTCCTTCGGTAATTCGCTATGCAAGCTGTAGGTTGCCACACCAATCGGTTGGTTACTGTCCCTTATGGCATATTCAACAGTAGTCCGTTTCTTTGTTTTGCAAATAATTATGCCGATTGCAGGATTTTCATGTTTCAGTTTAACAGTGTCATTGAGCGCTGCCAGGTAAAATTGCATTTTACCGGAATATTCAGGAATAAAATCACCTATTTTTAATTCTATAGCGACCAGACTTTGTAATTTTCTGTGATATAATAATAAGTCAATAAAATATTCTTTTTCATCTATTTCCATTCGGTACTGGTTTCCTATAAAACTAAAATCGCCTCCCATTTCCAGTAAGAATTGCCGGATGTTATTTACAATAGCATGTTCCAGTTCTCTTTCAGAATGTTTATCTGATAAATTCAGAAAATCAAACTGATATTCATTTTTTACAGCTAATATGGTTTGATTACGATATTTTTCAGGTAAACTTTTCTCAAAATTAGTTTGACTTGTCAGATATCTTGCATAAGCATTACTTTCAATCTGGTTTGTAAGTATATCTTTGGTCCATCCATATTTTTTTGTCATACGGATATAAAATTCACGCTCCAGATCATCCTTGCATTTGCTTATAATCAATGTGTTATGAGTCCATCCTATTTCTGCAACCAATGGTTGCAGAATTTCATTTTTGTGGTATTCACAATAAAACTGCCGCATGACCCATAAATTACGTGCTGAAAAACCTTGCTGACCAGGAAATTCCTGCTGTAAATCTTTTGAAAGTTTCTCTACTACTGACTTTCCCCATTCAAATTGTTCCTGTTTTTCAACTATCATCTTACCTATATCCCAATACAATTGTATTTGTTCCTTGTTGACCGCCCGCAATGCTTTATATTGAGCATCACGGATACGTTGTTTAATATCGCTTAAAAAATCAGAATATATATTTATATCAGTTTTCATCTCGTTTCCGGTCTTTTTTATAATCTTTCAGCTTCATTTCAGCCCATCGTGCAGCCAAAGCCGCCAGTTCATAATAGCGGTAATTATTTTGACCGCTTGAAAAAAGATTATCTTTTAATTCATTTAAAAAGTCAATGATGTCTTTTTCTTCATTATTCTTTTTCGGGTCATATTTTTCGGCATATCGCTTGAAATAATAAGCAGTATGCCATAAAAAACTGTAATCTTTCTTTTTATCCTGTTTATTTTTATCAAAAGTAAGATGTTTATCTTTTATCCCGCTGTATAAAATTAATTTATGCAAAATAGCTTTTGAAAGCGGTTTGGTTTCTTTTGAAATATATTGGACCAGTTTCTCTTTTAATTCTTTAACTTCCATAAATTCGTCTTCCCAGCCAACCGTTTCACCAAAAAAAGTTATGGCATTTTTTCTTTTGTTATTAAAAGGATCATCCTTATGATAATTTTTTGATGCAGATTCTGCTTCTCCTGCCATTTGTGCTGCCTTGGATACAGGAAATTTTTCATGGACAAAAGCCATGCCTCCGGAAATCCCTATTTCGTTTCTTTTTGTAAATCCAGCAAACTCATTCTTTATAAGTTCGGCAAATTCAATCACTTTATCCCAACGCCCTACAATAAAAAGATCATCGCCACCGGAATACAGGATGTTTACCCAATCACGGAATTGATATACAGGCATATCATCTTGAAATCTTTCTTTTCCATTTTGATCTCTTTCAATATATTCATCACGCAGTTTATTTAAATATCCGCTGAAAAACAGATCAAGATTAAATGAAAGAGTGGAATAGGCGCTGAAACTCATACTATCTTCATCAAAGCCCTGTATAAATAATTTTCCCAGATTATCCACGTCCATACGTAATATTCCGAGTAAAGTATTTTCTCCCGTATTGGTTTTTGCTAAATCTTCAAATGTTTTTTCTTTACCGTCCTTTATTAATGCTTGTTTGTTCCCTCCGTAAAATTTAAATCCGTAAGATATTTTTTGTCCTTTGATTGGGGCTGCAAGGAAATTCAACCTGTTTATCATATAAACTCCAGAAACATCAGCAGAGGTTATTCTCCTGAATTCTGCCTCGTCATCTATCAGTTCAAGATCATCAAAAAGATAAAAATTTGTATCAAGCACGGATATTTTTGCTTTCGCCCTGTTATTCAAATAGGTGTCATCTTCCTGATTTCCTTTAAAAACGATAAGATAATCAGCATCTTTTAAAGCTGTTCCCAGATCAGTTTGTTCATAAACAATTTTTTTAACAGGTTTCTCTTTATCTTCATCAAGGTAATATATTTTTTCATTATTAAAAAATTCATCACCTTTAACAATACAAGTTTTACTTTTACCTCCGACTTTCAATTTCTGGTCATTTTCATTAAAAAATTCATCATATTTACCGGTAATCAACTGTTTGAATTTTTGTTCTTTTTGAAGGGTTATTTTATCTGCTAATGATTTCCAGAGGTCTTTTAACTTATATTCCTTTTCCCCTTCTCCTTCCAGTTCTATCCACGAGATCCATTTATTATCTCTTTTTGCAGAATGATGTGCAAAACCGATATGAGCAATATTTACCGAGATTTTTCCTTTATGCTCATCCCATAACTCTTGTTCAATGTCTTTTTTTATTTTATTAATTGCATCTTTTACTTTTCCCGTATTTGGAAGAACCATATAAAATTTGCCTCCTGATGCGTATAGAATATGTGCTGCTTTCGACTGTATCACATCATGTTTTTTAAATTTCATGATTATGGCTTCCGTTAATAGCTGGAGGTAAAACGACCGTCCTTTCAAACTTTTTGCTGCTTTGCTGCTGGCAATGTCAAAAATAAAATTCTGTATTCCTGAAATATCAGCTCCGAGAAGTAATAGCGGATAATTTCCACGCTTTACTTTCGGATAATCCCCTGATAATTCAAATGCTTCCTCCCATTGTTCATCATTTTTTGCAACATAAAGGCTGTCGGCAATGGCAGCGGTTGTTTTTAAATGATCGAAAAGACTGACATTAGCCATGTCCATAGTGTTGGAGGGTATAGCCCATGTGTATTTTTTTAATAAATACAATAGACTTTCCTCAAATCCTTCATAGCTATCTTTAGGTAATTGTTCAAATTCTTCTAAAAAATCTTTCCATAATTCTGCATATTGTTCCTGCAATGATCTTATTTCTTCCTGTTTTATTTCTTCGGGGAATATTGTATCCCTTTTTAATTCAAGAGATTCTAATCTGTGAGCAATATTTAAGTTGCCCTTTACACCCTCTTTTCCTATTTTTAATATGTTAAACACGGAAAAAAGTGGAATTTCTTTGAATGAGTTAAATTTTAATCCATGTTTATCAATATCTTTTTTATCTTCATTTGATCCTTTTCTATCAATACCGGCGCTCCATCTGTCTGCAATTGCTATTAACTTTTGTAATTCTGAATAAGGTCTGTGATGATTTGATGCCAGGTTGGCAATATTATCTTCCTTTAAATTATTTTCATCCCAGGGATTAATATAGAAAGGCTTTTCATCATTAATTTCTATACTGCCAAATATTTTTTGATTCTGTTCAAAAAATTCGTTTGTCCATATAACGTGCTGGTGAGAAAATTCTTTTGTTTCTTTTTTAACCGGACAGATATAATCTCTGATCCTTTTTGATTGTTTTGATAAATTATTGTCTTCACTATTTATTGAACCGCTTGCTCTTTGATAAAACTTTCCGATATCGTGCAGCAGTGCGGCGAGGTATATTTTTTCTCTTGTGTTATCCATTGAGTTATAAATATTTTTTATTTTTTCACTTACTATAAATCTATTATTTTACATCTACCTTTTTTCTCACCGGTCTTACAGTACCGTACCCTTTGCTTACGCTTTTACCCAGCCCCATATAGTCAGGCAAAAAAACATTGCTGGAGAAATCAAGGTTAAACCCAAGCAGCTTTTCTCCCTTAAGCACTGCAGGTCTTGTCTCTTGCATGTCTTTGATCTTTACCTCTATCTGCGTATCAACATTCCACTCTATCTCCTTCGCGATAGAAAGGATATTTGCTCTAAGCGTTCTTTCAAGAAATCCTATCCTTTCTTTCAGATCATTTATCCGGGTAAATTTCTTATAATTTTCCTGGTTCAAAGCTATCCAGTTCCTGATACTGTATCCGAACATCTTATCCCATACCTGCATAGTAAACTGGTTCATCTTAAGACTATATATCTTCATATCAAGCCACCTGTCACTTATCATTATATTCCAGTCTTTATTCTCAAAAAATTTGTGTATCTCATCTACGCCGTAATCAATACAATAAACTGCAGGCCTTTTATTTATCTGCTTATACTGGATCAAAGGATATTTGTATAAAAATTTCCTGCCTGAAAGATGATTATGAAATAGTATGTTGTCCCTGCCTGCCTTTTCAATTATGGCAGACCTGAAAGCAGGTATCTCATAACTCTTTATAGATGTATCGAATATGACATTTAAAATGCGTATCTTTTTCACTTTGCCGGTATGTATATTATCATAAAATTATTATTCTATAAATATAAATTTTTATTTTTATTAAAACGAATATAATACATTATAGTATAAATAACTGATCTTTCTCATAACTCTGATCCCTTTCGGTTAATAACGGTTAACATCTGTTAACCCTGAGGAATTGCTCCGCACCACTTCGTGGATTCCACAAGCCGACTGAAAGTCGGGGTTAACCCCGATAATATCGGCCCAAAGGGTGAAAAATTCATTTCGTATGAACTCTGAGCGCAGCGATCACGAAGTAATTTTTCAGGTTAACTGTTGATAACTGCATTTTACTGCCTAAGCCAATATACCTAATATATTATTATGCGAAACTTAAATAAATAATATATTCTTGAAATACAAAACACAAATGCAATCAAATACAGGGAAAGAATAATTATTTTTAAGTAATCTAAATATAAATTTCGGTTTACTTATTTGTAAACTAAATAAACTTAATTATTTTTACAAACAAAATCACCAACAAATTGTTTGAATAAAATGAAAACAGAAGAAAGAATAAAAAAACAAAAGGAGCTGGTCGAAAGGATGGGCAGGTACTTCGACAAGGAAGGGATGCAGCCGATCGCAGGCAGGATCCTGGGGCTTCTGATGGTAATGGACAAAGAGCAGTTCACTTTTGATGAGATAACAGAAGAGCTTGGGATAAGCAAAAGTTCCGCAAGCAATGTACTGAAAAACCTGGAGATCAGGGGAAGTATCGAATATGTCACTTTTCCGGGCGACAGAAAAAGATACTTTCAGATCAAAAAACATGATCCCTTAACAGTAATATCAGAATTTGAAAATAAAATGAAGATAGTAAAGGATCATTTTAACAATATCATTGAACTAAAAGCAGACAAAGGATCAAAAAATGCTTTACATCTAAAAAACATGGTTAAGACCATTGAATACTTTATGAAAAATATTGACAAGTTTAAAAAAGGTTTCAGCACTAAATAATTTTCTATACAATGGTTTATCATATTATAAACTAACTACATCATTATGAAGCATATAGTTATATTCTTTCTAACAATAATGGCAGTGGGGGTTTTTGCACAGGAAGACAAGTTTTCATTTTCACTGAAGGAAGCAACTGATTATGCATTACAGCATAATAAAACAATATTAAATGCAAACCAGGACATAATCCTTGCAAATTCACAGATCAGGGAAGCTAAAGGCGTATTGTATCCTCAGCTTAACGCATCAATGGACTATATGACTAATTTCAACTATGAATTTGCCTTTGAGTTTGGGGGAGGCTCATCAGACCCCCCGGATATAGATTATTCGGTTATGGATCTTGGAGATTATGAGGTATTAAATGCAATAGACCAGATGTTCGGTTCATCAGAAGGATCAACAATAGTAATGGAAGATCAGGCTAATGCAAACCTGCAGGTATCCCAGTTATTATTCAGCGGTCAGGCATGGATCGGCGTACAAATGGCAAAAGTCGGAAAAAAAGTAGTTGAGAATAAGCTTGTTCTCACTGAACTGGATGTCAGGGAGAATATAACCAGCAGCTATTACCTTGTACTGGTTACTGAGGAATTATTAAGAATAATAAATAATACAAAGGACAACCTGAACTCCATACTTAAGCATACATCAGACATGTATTCTGCAGGGCTTGCAGAACAGACAGATGTTGACCAGTTAAAGATACAGGTATCGCAGATTGAAAATTCCAGGAAAGCCATGGAAAGGAACCTGCAGTTAAATTACAATATGATGAAATTTTTTATGGGCATCGAATCGGCAGACGAGATAAAGCTTACTGACGATCTTGACATATTTGTAAAAAATGCTGAAGATGAAAGCCTGCACAATATGGAGCTGGATCTGACAAATAATCCAACATATCAGATCATGCTGGCACAGGAAGAGATCGGTAAAAAAACTGTTGATATGCAGCAATGGGCTTATGCGCCTACACTTTCCGGCTTCTATAACTACAAAGAAAAATTGCTTACCACAAGCTTTGACATGAGTCCTAAAAACGCAGCCGGGCTAACATTAAATCTCCCCCTGTATTCAGGAGGAACAAAAAAGTCTAAATTAAGCCAGGCAAAGATAGAGCTTGATAAGATAAGCCGTAACATATCTCTGCTGGAGGATCAGTTAGCACTCCAGGATAATCAGCTCAGCTTTGAATTAAAAAGCTCTTATGAAAATTACATCACTCAAAAAGAAAATATAATAATTGCAAGACGTGTTTATGAAAGCATCAATAATAAATATAAGCAGGGACTGGTGTCAAGCCTGGATCTAACACAGGCAAACACTAACTACCTGCAGGCAGAAAACAATTATGTGTCGTCCATTCTGGACCTGTTACAATCAAAACTTAAATTAGATAAACTGTATAATAATCTATAAAAAGGAACAAATTGATAATTTTTAAAATAAAGAAAATGAGAGCAATATTAAGTGCCGGAGTAATTATTTTTACAGCAATGCTGTTCGCTTCCTGTAATGAAAGCGATAATGTTAATAAGGAAGGGCAGGACAAGAATAACCAGGGTGAAGAAAAGATTTACCCTGTAAGAGTAATGAAAATAAAAAAACAAACAGTTTCAAAAACACTGGAATACTCAGCTAATTTAATAGCTTCAAAAGAGGTCCATTATGCACCGGCATCACCGGGCAGGATCAATAATATTACTGTTGAAGTTGGCAACAGGGTTACCAAAGGGCAGGTTCTTGTGGAAATGGATAAGACACAGCTTCAACAGGCCCTGACCCAACTGGAGAATGCAAGATCAAATTACAGCAGGATCGACACGTTAAACAGCCTGGGAAGCATATCGGAGCAACAATATGAGCAGGCAAAGACTCAGTTTGAGCTGGCAAAGACAAATGTTGACTTTCTAATGGAAAACACGACCTTAATGTCACCTATCAATGGTATTGTTACAGGGAAGTATTATGAAAGCGGCGAATTATATTCAGGTGCACCAAATACCGCTGCCGGCAAAGCGGCAATTATCTCACTGATGCAGATAGATCCTCTGAAGGTCATTGTAAGTATCTCGCAAAAATATTTTCCTGATATTAAAAAAGGTATGAAGGCAAAGGTCACATCTGACATATACGAAGGAGATGTATTCGAAGGGGCAGTATCCAAAGTGCATCCGACAATTGATGCAGGCACGAGGACATTTCAGACCGAGATCCTGATAGAGAATAATGAAGAGAAACTCAGACCCGGTATGTTCGCAAATATTGAGCTGGCAATTAAGGATGCTGAAGCACTTATTGTTCCTGCTATTGCCATATTAAAACAGGAAGGGACAAACAACAGGTATGTTTTCCTGAATGACAACGGCAATGCAAAACAGGTTGAGGTTACTCCGGGTAAAAGATATGATGATAAAATTGAGATCATTACGAATGGAGTGAGTGAAGGTGGTGAGCTTATTATCGAGGGACATCCGAACCTGTTAAATGGCTCAAAAATTAAAGTGATAAAATAATGATCCCAAGTCCTTTCTTTATAAAAATAACACTGTAAAATAAATTATTATGAGTATATATGGAAATGCCGTCAGAAAGCCGATTACGACACTCATGATATTTCTCGCTGTAATTGTGTTCGGCACATATTCACTGATAAATCTTCCAATTGATGTATATCCGGAAATTGAATTCCCTGCTATCACTGTTTTTACGACTTATGGAGGTGCGAGTGCATCTGATATAGAGACCAATATCTCAAGACCTGTAGAAGACGCTCTTAACACTGTTGACAAGCTGAAGCAAATATCTTCGATATCACGTGATAATATTTCAATTGTAATTCTTGAGTTTGAATATGAAACGGACCTCAGTGAGGCGGCAAATAATATCCGTGATGCACTGTCGCTGGTTGAGGAATCACTGCCTGAAGATGCCAACAAACCGATGGTCTTCAAGTTCAGCTCAAATATGATCCCTATTTGCATGTATGCAATAACAGCAGGTGAAAGTTATGAGGGAATTGAAAAATTACTTGATGAAAAACTGGTAAATCCACTGAACCGAATTGATGGTATAGGTTCTATAACTCTTATAGGCACGCCGATCAGGGAAGTAAGCATAGAAATAAATCCCAGGAAGCTGGAAGCTTATAACATAACGGTGGAACAGATCGGGAATATTTTACGGGCAGAAAATCTCAACATGGCTACGGGTAATGTAAAAATGGGACAGATGAATTATCCCCTGAGGGTAGAAGGAGAATTTGAAAGCAGCGATTATATTAAAAGCATTGTTCTTGGAAATTATAACGGGCAGGTTATTTATCTCAAAGACATAGCTTCTGTAAGAGATTCTGTAAAAGAGATGACTGTTGATGAAAAAATAAACGGACAGGCAGGTGTCCGTATGATGATCCTTAAACAGTCAGGTGCCAATACCGTGAAAGTGGCAAAAGAGATCAATAAAAAAATGGAGGAACTGAAAACAAACCTGCCTTCGGATGTTAAAGTTCAAATCATCTTTGACACAAGTGAATTTATAATGGGATCTGTCAGCAATCTTACAAAAACCCTGATGTTTGCATTGTTATTTGTAACGATTATTGTTTTGCTTTTCCTGGGGCGGTGGAGAGCGACATTTATAATTGTTCTTACAATTCCTATATCCCTTATAGTATCGTTTATATACCTGTATGCAACGGGAAACACCATTAATATCATCTCCCTGTCAGCTCTGTCCATTGCAATAGGTATGGTTGTTGACGATGCCATTGTGGTACTTGAAAATATTTCAAGGCATATAGAACGGGGAAGCAGTCCCAGGGAGGCTGCAATATATGCTACAAATGAAGTATGGCTGGCTGTTATTGTAACCACACTGACAGTTGTTGCCGTATTCTTTCCGATGACAATGATAGGAGGACTGGCAGGTGTAATGTTCAGGCAACTGGGGTGGATAGTGTCAATCACTGTTGTGACATCCACTATGGCAGCTATAACCCTGACACCAATGCTAAGTTCAAAATTATTAAAAATAAAAACAGACAAGTTCAAATCGCGAAAAGTAAGTTATAACAGGATCATACTCCCGTTCTTTAACAAACTGGACATCTTCTATGGTAATGTTCTGAAATGGAGTATCAGACGTAAATGGACAGTCCTGATAGTTACCCTCCTTATATTTTTCGGCTCTATGGGTTTGACAGGTGTTATTGGTACGGAATTCATGCCTGAATCAGATCAAAGCAGGGTATCTGTTTCTATTGAATTACAATCAGGCACACGGGTGGAAAAATCCATTGCACTTGCAAGAAAAATTGAAGATATACTAAAAAAATATCCTGAAATAGAGCTTGTCTCAACATCAGCAGGAAATGACGAAGACAGCGGTAACCTCATGGTTCTGTTCCAGTCAACAGGCTCAAATATTATTAATTATACTATTAAATTATCAAAAGTAACAGAGAGGGATAAATCAGTATGGGATTTTTCCGAAGAATTAAGAAAAGAGCTTTCTGTATTCCCTGAAATAATTAAATACAATATCTCAACCGGAGGAGGCCCCGGTATGATGTCAACCAATACCGTAGATGTAGAAATATACGGTTACGATTTTGACCAGACCACATTACTCGCTAAAAAAATGGCTGATATGATAGAAGGACTCGAAGGAGCCAGGGATGTAAAAATAAGCCGCGAAGAGTCAAAACCTGAATTACGGGTTGAGCTTGACAATGAAAAAATGTCCTCTGTTGGTCTTAACACTGTCATGGTATCCACTGCACTCTATAACAGGGTAAAAGGAATGACAGCCACACTATACAGGGAGGGGGGCGAAGAATATAATGTAATCATACGCTTTAAGGAAGAATACCGTAATTCTATTTCAGATATTGAGAATATTTCTTTGCAGACCCTTACAGGCAGGATGGTAAAGCTGGGTGAGATAGGAGAAGTAAAAGAGTACTGGGCTCCTCCGAATATCGAACGTAAAAGGCGTGAGAGGTTAGTTACCGTATCTGCCACTCCTTATGAAACCTCATTAGGGGAGCTGGCAGAAGAGATTAAAGCTGAAATCCAAAAAATGGATAAGCCGAAAGAGATCATGATCGATGTAGGCGGAGCTTATGAAGATCAGCAGGAAGGATTTATGGAGCTTGGATTATTGCTGATGCTAAGCCTTGTTCTTGTTTATCTTGTAATGGCATCGCAGTTTGAATCTTTAAAAATGCCATTTATAATTATGTTTTCAATCCCGTTTGCATTTACAGGTGTAATTCTTGCATTGCTTATCACAAATACAACACTTAGCATTATTGCAGGCCTGGGTGCTGTTATGCTGATCGGGATAGTAGTAAAGAATGCCATTGTACTTGTGGATTATATTAATCTTATGCGGGACAGGGGATATGAACTCGACGAAGCAATAGTATTATCCGGCAAGTCGCGGCTTCGTCCTGTACTGATGACAGCGATGACAACCATACTTGGGATGCTGCCCCTTGCACTGAGTACCGGGGAAGGCTCTGAAATATGGAGCCCCATGGGTATATCAGTAATAGGAGGCCTAATATTCTCAACAATCGTCACAATGATCATTGTACCTGTAATTTACAGGATGTTCACAAGCCGGGGTGCACGAAATAAAAAAATCAGGCTGCAAAATAAATTTACGTTTATGGATACTTAAAAACAATCATCTGATGAAAGCAATTTTTATAGTATATAACCAGGCGCTGACAGAAAAAGTAGAATTTATGCTTGACCGCCTGGAAATAAGAGGTTATACAAAATGGGAGGATGTCCACGGGAGGGGTACGGAAAAAGGGGATCCTCATCTTGGAACGCATACGTGGCCTGAAATAAATTCAGCGACTCTTTCGATCGTTGAAGACAACAAAGTGGATATTTTACTGGAAAAAGTGCAAAAGCTGGATTCCATAAATGAAGACATCGGGATACGTGCATTTGTATGGGAAGTGACCCGTTCTGTCTGAAAAATTCTATAATAATAAAAAGGGAGTTTCGCAAAATAGAATGAATTTCCAATAATTGATTTAAGAATAACGATTAACGATTTTAGATTTTAGAAGTATATCCATTTTTTATCATGAAAATGACGGATTATACCCAATATTTAACTTTTTCAGCATAGCTATCCTATTCAACTGTTACTTGGATACAGTTGTTTAAGCGGTTTTTTTACATGATCCTTCTTGTGCTAACCTTTTAGCTATTCTAACAGCATTGGCGGTATGAACACCGAAGAAAATCCAAAGGATCTCATTCGGTTCATTTCTTGCTTTTACTTTGTTAAGGCTATAGTGTTGCTTTTCAGTACCAAAACTCCCTTCCATGCGAGTTGCTCTTTCTTTTCGTAATTCTTTGGCAATTATAAGTCTTTGATCTTCGTACTTTCCTGCTCTTCCTTTGCGTTTAAAATTAGTTGTTATATGTTGTCTTGTACAGTATTTCCTGTTTGCATTAGTTGCATAAATATCATCAGCAGATATATGGGTTATCTTTCCAAACAAACTACGGCTATAACGTATAGAACTAATTAAACGAATACCCTCATGGAAAGGATTAAAACTCAGGTGTTCAATAAAGTTAATCCCATCAACCTGGATCATATTAACTTTTGCACCAAATTCCACCTTGTTAACCTCCTTCCCTCTTACAATAGGGCGTATATAAGACTTGGAAATGCTTACTATTCTTCCTGACAGGCTTTTGCCTGTGGTAAACATTTTTTTCTGCTGTACGAATACTTTCTTTACTACCTCTTTTCTCTTATAATATTTGGAGGGGAGCTCAATACAATGTCCATATTGTTTTTCAATTCCTTCCTGAAGATGAATAATTTTATTCAATATATATAATAAGCTACGAGTACGAACTTTTGTCTGCTGTGTTCCTTTTCTTCTCCTTCTACTGTATATATAATACTTTTCCTTCTGTTCCAGATATTTTGTGCGTGGAGTACGTATCTTTAAATATTTACAGGTAAGTTTCATCTGTCCATACATCCAGTCAACACTTTCCCATAGTAACTTCACGTTGGTTGGATAGCGGATACTGGACTCATAACAGGTAGCATCTTCCATGACTATATTTGGTTGTGAAAGGTAAGGCTTCCATGCTTTTGCCAGTATTTCCTGATTGGAGCGTATATCCAGTTTATGTGAAAGTTCACTACGAATGCGGCTGACAATTTTATAATCTATCAGTTTTTCCGGACCCAGAAAGATATCACAAAACATCTGGAATTGGATGTTACCGTTCAAATGTTCAATAAGTTTTCGATCTGAAAAACCTGTATAGGCTTTTAAGAACATTAAGGCAAGTTTGCCTTGGGGACTGAATATGTTGCTTCGTCCTTTACGATAGTCTTTGATTTTAAAGTTTTCAACAAGCTCTTTCCATGGAATTGACTGATATAGCCTGCCTAATTCTGATTCAAGAAATACTTTCCAGTAAAGAGAAAATTCTTTTTGTGGAGAAATAAATGAAATTTCTTGGGTAGTCTCGTGGATTCTTCGTATTTTTTTCATGAATTTTTAAGGTATTACCCCGTTTTTTGCCCTTTTGGGCAATTTTCGGGGTATTTTTCTTAAATATACATGAAATAATAAACTGAATTACAATTGTTTATAACTTTTGGATAACTCCCTAAAAAAAGGGCGAACACATTGGTCCGCCCCAACCGGATCTAATATTTTATTATCCTTACTACTTTGCTCTGCTCTTTTCCTGTTATCCTGACAAAATACATCCCTGCTGCATTTCCTGAAATATCAATATATTCCGTAAGATCACGGGAGTCTTTTGTATAGATCAACTGACCTGTAATATTTACTATACTGATATTTACAGGATCACTGTTTTCAGACGTCCTCTGAATAGTAAATATGCCTTCATTCGGGTTCGGGAAGATCAGAATATCCCCGTCAGGGATCACATCGCTGATAATAACAGTGCTGTTATCTTCCAGGTTCGACAATGACTGGCTGTATGGGCCTGATTCAACCTTGTTTCCCCAGCATGGATCGCCCGGTTTTTTAACAGTTACTGCATACGTAAGTGTTCCTGCAGAAACATCACCGTCAGTATATGAATGCAATGTTTTTGGTAACGAGTCCAGTGTCTCCCATCCTACTCCTGCAGTGTAACGGTTAACATAAAACGTGTTATAATTAAATCCTTCGTAATTATCCCAAATAAGATTAATACTGTTACCCAGATATCCTATATTCATAGTAAGATGAATAGTCTTATGAATACCGCTCAATGGCGATTCGTTGCCGCATGAATCCACAGATGATATTGCATATCTCCATGACCGGACAAACGGGCTGGCAACAGGATCAACATATACACTGAGACTGTCAAAAGGAACAGTGTCAACAAGCTGGAAATAATCAGGTATGCTTGTTTCCCTGTAAATATTATAATGGCTTACTCCTGTTTCCTGTACCTTCTCCCACACAACCAGGTTTGTACTTGATGCACTGTCAACAGTGACCACGCAAATAGGCTGTTCTGCAGGCAGCAGGAATGGTAATTCTCCACTGTATGTTCCGATACAACCCAGGCTGTCAGTAACAATAAAATCATAAACATCAGGAGAAACATCTGTAAGATCTTCAAGAGTATCTCCTGTTGACCACAAGTATGATTCATAAGGAGGATACCCCTCTGTAACAGACAGATATATTGATCCCAGGTAACCGCATGAAGCCGGTATTATGGAGTCAACCGTAACAACCGGACCTCCAATATCGTTGATAATAATATTCTCATCCATTTCTGCAATGCATCCGTTAGCATCAGTGACTACTACCATATACACTCCGGCTGTCAGTCCTTCCTCAAGATAGTCAGTGCCGCCTGAACTCCATTGGTAATAGTAAGGCTGTGTACCCCCGGCAACTTCAACCCAGGCAGATCCTGCCGTGCTGTCACAAACAGCATCATTAATAAACACTTCAACACTTAGTTTTTCGGGCTGATCAACAAAGACATTCTCTGTTATAAGGCATCCTGCAGTATCAAGCACATTGACTTCATAAGGTCCGGGGTATAGATTTTGGATATCCTGAATTGTATCCCCATTTGACCATAAATACTGATAAGGTGGAGAGCCAGAAGTAACTGATATGTAAACTGCCCCGTCGTCCTCATTGAAACAGGAAACATCAATAACCGAATCAACAGTTACCACAGGAGCATTTTCATTATTGATCATAAAATATTCGTGTTTAAAGCATCCCTCAGAATCTTCAACAAGAAGAGAATGCATGCCTGCATCCAGTGTGTCGGTATAATTAGTTATATCACCTGTTGACCATAAATATGTATATGGCAGTACTCCACCCGTTGCATAGACAGTGGCAAATCCGTTTGAATTACCACAGGAAGCATCTGCTGCAATAATATTTAATAGTATTTCTGTGGATTGAGACAGAATAATGCTATCTGTTGCCACACATGATTCGGAATCAGTTACAGTCACACGATACCAAATATTTGCTAAAAGTTCGGTAGCTACCGAGTCAGTTGAACTCCCCGGATCATCCCATTGATACGTAAATGGTTCAACTCCTCCTATAACAACTACAACAGCGCTGCCATCCTCGTATCCGTAGCATGCAGGGTTTGTTCCTGTCACCTCAATTTCCAAAAGACAACCGGGACTTTCATACGCTCCGATATCAACTGTATCCTGCATGACCCTCAGGTTGCCGTCCATATCGAATTCAGGAAGATAAAGATCAGTCGTATCAGGAGTTCCTGCATTGCGGCAAGGCGAGTTTGGTCTGATATTGTAAAGTCCGGAAGAGATATCTTCAAACACAGGATCAGCGTCAATATTATCAATATCATCACCGGTATAGGGCATTAACTGAAATACACATGTACTGTCAATACCTCCCTCGATATTACAGTTATAGAATCCCACTCCCATAGAGCCCATCATAAATACCTGTTGTCCTTCTCTATATGCAGAATTCCCTCTGATAATATTATTAGTAGAATACAATCCACCTTGTATTGAATAACTATATACTGCGCCTCCGCATCCTCCGGAGTAGTTGTCATACATAGTATTATTTATCAGGTTAACCGGCATATAACCATCCGTCCAGATCACACCTCCCCCGTAATTCTCATCAGTCGTATCCTGTGTTGTATTATTTACAAAAAGATTACCTATACAATTGCATTCCGACTCATAGCTATAAATAGCACCGCCGCTTTGATTTGCCCTGTTATTAACTATTTTACAATTAATAATTTCGGCATCTGAAAGATGTAAATTAAAAGCTCCGCCATCATTATCGTTTGATACATTATCGTGGATATAACAGTTTTCCACTCTTACCGGTGCATATTCACACCGGAAAAGACCTCCTGATCCATAGTCAGGCTCAGTACCTTTGGCAAATTCCATACGGCAATAGGCAAACTCCCCCATATAATAATCCCGTGCAGGTTTTTCTTTTGCAGGAAACCAGATATATAATCCGTTCCAGCCCCCCTGATCATAAGTAGAATAAAATCCTGTGGTATCATTAATGGTAAATACAATTGAGTCTTCAGGAGTGCCAATAGCAGTTATGGTGCCCCCGTCAACGTATATCTGGTAATACCCCTGAAATTCCACCACGGTACCCGGCATTATTGTAAGTAAGGCATTATAAGCAACAGTCACATCACATGTCACAAACACCGTATCAGCATCCCATACTGCCGTATCATTTATTGTTCCGCAGGCTATAGGTTCGGGATTTTCATAAGCGCCGATATCAATATTAGTATTCATGATCCTCGGATTGCCCCACAGGTCATATTCAGGGATATTAAATCCGGATGTATCCGGTGTGCCTGCTTCAGTACATGGAGAAAACCGCTGAAGGGTATAGTCATTATTTGCTGTATCTGTAAACAACGGATTTATATCGATCGCACCTGTCGCTCCTCCTTCTACAAGACAATGATCAAAATTATATGCTCCGTAATACTGAGAATCGGAAACTGTTGCCAGGTTACCCCAAAAGATCGTATTTACAAATGAAATAGGGTCACCACTGCTATTAACTCCACCTCCGTACTGAGCAGTATTATAAACAATAGTATTGTTACACCAGCTTGAGTACATATACATTCCGTCCATACCAATACCACCACCGTTGAAAGCATTATTATTATAAATAAGGTTATTACACAACACGCCCTGAGGATAACGCTCATCTGTTCCTGTTTTACCGGTATTTGCCTTTCCCGGCATGCCATAAGTACCTATTCCGCCGCCATAATTCCCGGCAGTATTATCATGGATCACATTGCCAACAACATAGGATTCCGCATTGTAATATATTCCTCCGCCACTGTTCAGCGCTTCATTACCGAATATTTCATTATTAATAATTCCCATACCGTATGTATCCTGCCAGATGCCCCCGCCGTAGTAGCCGGCAAAATTGTAACATATTACATTGCCTTTAAGTTCAGGGCCGTAGTTATAGCAATAACAATTTATTCCCCCGCCGTTATGAATGGCATAATTATGCTCTATCACATTGTCCATAATAACCGGAGTTGCATCATTAGTAAGGTATATAGCACCTCCGTCATAAGCTACATTTTTTCTGAACAGGTTATCTTTTATGATCAGGTCACTGAACATATTTATATACAATGCTCCTCCCATATTTTCAGTACTGCACGCTTTTGAGTACTCCAGTATGCAATACTGAATTATTGAAGTGTCACCTGCATAAGTATCGTTGAAAACGATCCTGTGCCATCCGCCAACATCCTGCTGTGGATTTGCGAATAATCCGGTCGTATCTGCAACAGTAAAACGGATACTGTCTCCGGGCTCACCGATCGCTAAAAGTTTTCCTGTTACAATAAGCGAAAAATATCCCTGGAATTCGACTGTAACACCCGGATCAATCACCAAAGTGGAGTCTCCGGGTATTGAAATATTTCCGTAAACCATATATGGTGATCCTGCAGCATCCCATTCACCGTAAACATCCCCCTGAGGGACTGGTGTCTGGGAAAAAGCCATACTGCAAAAGAAAAAGTATATCAATATACTTAGAGTTGAAAACAGATAATTTTTTTTCATAATCACTATTGTTTGTGGTTAGGTTGCTGTGTTAATTCCTTGTTGGGGTTAACAAATAATTATACAAATTTAAGATAATTCTGTATTTCATCAACGTATTTTTAAGCATAATAATAAAAAAATAAAATATTAATACTTATTAACACTATTATTTAAATACTGATAATAATAAGTAAATTAGTGCACCTTGTGCTTAAGGAGGGGGAATAAGGTTATAAGGGTATAAGGGTATAAGGTTATAAGGGTATAAAGGTATAAGGGTATAGGGGTATAAGGGTATAGGGGAATTTTATAAAATAAATATAAGCCGGCTTTCCAAGGCTGGCATCAATCAATACAGGGAATAAGAAATGTTAATGTGAAGATAACAAGACCTACATTATTACTTGATAAGGAAAAATGTCTTGGCAATATTGAGAGGATGGCTAATAAAGCAAAGCAGCATAACCTCCGGTTCAGACCTCATTTCAAAACTCATCAGTCAGCGGAAATAGGTAGCTGGTTCAGGGATTTTGGTATTGACAGTATTGCTGTTTCGTCTGTTACAATGGCAGAATATTTCGCAAATAACGGCTGGAATGATATTACAGTTGCCTTTCCTCATAACATCCATGAGACTGATATGATCAATGAGTTGGCACAAAAGGTCAGCATTAATATTCTTGTCGTTGATCCCGGGACAGTGGAATACCTGAACAAGAATCTTGAGGTTAAAGCAGGAGTATATATTAAGATAGACACAGGATATCACAGGACAGGTGTTTCTGTTGGAGACATTAATACAATAGATTCAATTCTGGATAGAATAAATGATTCCGGGAAACTCATATTCAGGGGATTTTTATCTCACACAGGCAATTCTTATTTTGCGGCATCCGGTATTCAGGTCAGGCTGATCCATGATCAGGCACTTGAAAGGCTTAGTATTTTAAAAGAAAATTATATTGATAAAATACCGAACCTTGAGATATCTATTGGTGACACTCCCTGCTGCAGTGTATCAGAAAATTTCTATGGCATTAATGAGGTCCGTCCCGGGAATTTCGTGTTTTATGATGCTTTCCAGTATAAGCTCGGAGTATGCAAGCCGGAGCAGATAGCTGTAGCAATGGCATGCCCTGTTGTAGCAAAACATAAGGAACGGAACGAGATCGTGATCTATGGTGGTGCTGTTCATTTTTCAAAAGACAGGCTCCTGAATCCTGATGGGTCGGAAAATTACGGACTGGTTGTTGATCTTAATAAGAAGGGCTGGTCAGCACCTGTTGATAATGTGTACCTTCGGTCAGTATCCCAGGAACATGGTATTATCTGTTCTTCAAAAGAACATTTCAGCAGGATATCGGTTGGTGATATTATAGGCATTCTTCCTGTACATTCATGCCTGACAGCGAACCTGATGAAAGGATATCATACTCCTGATGATGAATATATAGAAATGATGAAATAATGTCTGTCGCAAAGATCAGTCCAGCTTAAGCACAGCAAGGAAAGCCTGCTGGGGCACTTCCACAGTACCGACCTGGCGCATTCTTTTTTTCCCCTTCTTCTGCTTTTCAAGTAATTTTCTTTTACGAGTAATATCTCCGCCATAACATTTAGCAGTAACATCTTTTCGCAATGCTTTAACTGTTTCCCTGGCAATAATCTTTGCTCCAATAGCAGCCTGTATTGCTACATCGAACTGCTGGCGGGGAATAAGCTCTTTAAGCTTAACACACATACGCCGTCCGAAATCATAGGCATTATCCTTATGTATAAGTGTGGAAAGAGCATCAACGATCTCTTTGTTTAAAAGGATATCAAGGCGTACAAGGTTAGCTAACTTATATCCTGATTGATAATAATCAAATGAGGCATATCCCCTGGATATACTTTTAAGTTTATCGTAAAAATCAAAGACTATTTCAGCCAGAGGCATTTCAAAGGTCACCTCCACTCTGTTGCTTGTAAGATAGACCTGGTTTTTCAGTGTTCCTCTTTTATCAATGCACAGGTTCATTACCGAACCCACATAATCCGCTTTAGATATTATCTGTGCAGTGATATAAGGTTCTTCTATATAATCAAGATATTTCTGTTCAGGTAATCCCGATGGATTATGTACTTCAATGACCTCTCCCTTTGTCTTATATACTTTATAGGAAACATTTGGAACAGTTGTTATTACATCCATATCAAACTCCCTGTCAAGTCTCTCCTGCACTATCTCCATGTGCAATAATCCAAGGAAACCGCACCTGAACCCGAAACCCAGTGCAGCGGATGATTCAGGAATAAAAGACAGTGATGCATCATTCAGCTTCAGCTTTTCCATAGACATCCTGAGTTCCTCATAATCATCAGCATCAACAGGGTATATACCGGCAAACACCATAGGCTTGACATCCTCAAATCCCTCTATAGCCTTTTCGCAGGCGTCATCCACATGGGTTATTGTATCACCTACTTTCACTTCAGAAGCGGTTTTTATTCCTGATATTATATATCCTACATCGCCTGCACTCAATTGATCCCTGGGTTGCTGCCTCAGTTTGAGCACTCCTATCTCATCAGCATCATATTCTCTGCCGGTAGCAACAAACTTCACATGATCGCCTGTTCTTATCTTTCCGTTGAATATCCTGAAATATGCAACTATACCTCTGTATGGATTAAATACCGAATCAAATATCAATGCCTGTAAGGGTGCTTCGGGATCGCCTTCCGGAGCAGGGATCCTTTCTATAATTGCTTTCAATATCTGTTCAACACCCATGCCTGTCTTGCCGCTTGCCTCAATAATAGCTTCCCGTTCACAACCTATAAGGTCAACGATCTGATCTTTCACATCCTCCGGCATGGCAGCATCAAGGTCCATCTTATTCAATATTGGTATGATCTCAAGATCATTCTCCAAAGCCAGATACAGGTTGGATATCGTCTGTGCCTGTATTCCCTGTGTAGCGTCAATAATAAGCAAGGCTCCTTCACATGCTGTAATGGAACGGGACACTTCATAAGAAAAATCAACATGTCCGGGTGTATCAATAAGATTTAGTATATATTTCTCACCTTGGTATTCATACTCCATCTGGATAGCATGGCTCTTTATAGTGATCCCCCGCTCCCTCTCCAGTTCCATATCATCAAGCACCTGGTCCTGTAAATCTTTTCCTGACAGGGTTTGCGTATTCTCCAACAACCTGTCTGCCAGTGTGCTTTTGCCATGATCAATATGAGCGATAATACAAAAATTCCTGATATTCTTCATGTCCTATTAAATATTGCTGCAAATATATCTAAATAAATCGATGCTAATCTACCTAACGGCAGATAAATATACTAATTGATACGAATGATACGAATATTCTTTATTAGTATAATTCGCATGTCAGCCAAAGGCTGATCAACTTTTTGTTGGCATTCGTATATTAGTATCGCTATTAAATAAAAAAAACCCTCCTCAAATGAGAAGGGTTGATTCAATATATATAATTTTCTCTGTTAATAGCCCATACCACCCATATCAGGCATACCGCCACCACCAGGAGGCATCATAGGTGGATTATCTTCTTTTTCATCGGCAAGTGCACACTCTGTTGTAAGGAACATACCTGCAATAGATGCAGCATTTTCAAGAGCAACACGTGCAACTTTTGTCGGGTCAATAACTCCTGACTTAAACAGGTTTTCATATTGATCAGTTGCTGCATTAAATCCAAAGTCATCATCAGCTTCCCTGACTTTCTGTGCAACAACGGATCCGTCCTGGCCTGCATTAACAGCTATCATCCTTAACGGTTCTTCAAGAGCACGTTTGATAATAGCTATACCCGTTGTTTCATCGTCATTATCTCCTTTAAAATCTTCTAAAGTTTTAATTGCTCTCATATAGGCAACGCCACCACCCGGGATAATTCCTTCTTCAACAGCAGCCCTGGTAGCATTAAGTGCATCATCAACCCTGTCCTTCTTCTCTTTCATCTCAACTTCAGTAGCAGCTCCGACATACAGTACTGCAACACCACCTGCAAGTTTTGCAAGCCTTTCCTGCAACTTTTCTTTATCATAGTCAGAAGTGGATGATTCGATCTGAGCCTTTATCTGTCCAACCCTTGCTTCTATATTGTCTTTCTCACCGGCACCATTAACAATAGTAGTATTTTCTTTATCAATAACGATCTTCTCCGCCCTTCCAAGCATTTCTAAAGTAGCGCCTTCCATTTTCAGACCTTTTTCTTCAGAGATAACCGTACCACCTGTAAGAATAGCTAAATCCTCCAGCATTTCTTTTCTGCGGTCACCGAAACCGGGAGCTTTAACAGCAGCTATCTTAAGAGTTCCACGCAGCTTGTTAACTACCAGGGTAGCGAGGGCTTCCCCTTCTATATCTTCAGCAATAACAATAAGAGGTTTACCTGATTGTGCAGCAGGTTCGAGAACAGGCATCAGGTCTTTCATCACAGATATCTTCTTATCCGAAAGCAAAATATAAGGATCTTCCAGCACAGCTTCCATCTTATCAGTATCTGTAATAAAATACGGAGATATATACCCCCTGTCAAACTGCATACCTTCCACAACCTCTACGGTTGTTTCTGTTCCTTTTGCCTCTTCAACGGTAATTACTCCCTCGGCACTGACTTTTTCCATTGCTTCTGCGATAAGCTTACCAATGGTATTATCATTATTTGAAGAGATAGTAGCTACCTGTTCTATTTTCTGATTATCTTCACCAACAGTCTGTGTCTGGGTTTTAAGGTTTTCCGTCACTTTGGCGACAGCCTTGTCAATACCCCTTTTAAGATCCATAGGATTTGCGCCTGCAGTAACATTTTTCAGTCCTACATTAACTATTGCCTGGGCAAGCACCGTGGCAGTGGTTGTGCCATCACCTGCATCATCACCTGTTTTGGAAGCCACTTCCTTAGCCATCTGTGCGCCTAAATTCTCAAAATTCTCAGATAATTCTATCTCCTTGGCAACAGTAACACCGTCCTTGGAGATCTGCGGAGCGCCAAATTTCTTTTCAATAACTACATTACGTCCCTTAGGACCCAACGTAACCTTTACCGCATTTGCCAGGGCATCAACACCCTTCTTCAGCAAATCACGGGCTTCAATATCAAATTTTATTTCCTTAGCCATTTTCTTCCTTTTTTAATTAATTAAATAAGTTAATAATAATATACCCTGTGTTAAATAACTGCCAGGATATCAGACTGACGCATCATAAGATATTCAGTGCTGTCAATAGTCAGTTCATTTCCGGAATATTTACCGTATAAAACGAGGTCACCGACTTTTACTTCCATAGTTTCGTCTTTTGTGCCTGGTCCAACTGCTACAACTTCCCCTTTTTGGGGTTTTTCCTGTGCTGTATCCGGAATAATAATACCTCCGGCGGTTTTTTGTTCTGCTTGCTGTGGTTTGATAAGAACCCTGTCAGCTAATGGTTTAATATTAACATCTGCCATTTTATTCAAAATTAAGGTTAAACAATCATTTTGTATTTCGTGTTGCCTGATAACATATTTTGTGCCAAAGCATTATTTTTTGTTTTTTATCTATCAAATAGACAAATTTTCAGTCTTATAGACTATTCTGCTCAGAATATTCAATAATAAAAACAAAAAGTGTCAGTAATTATGACATACTGACACTTTTTACCTGATTTATTGAACAAATAATTTATTACTGCTCCTGATTATTTTCCGTATTTTCCTGTTGCGGTTGTGGATTAGCAGCCCAATTCTGTACTGCACTCTGGTCAGGCAGAGACTTTATCCTATCCTCGATCAGTGATTGCTTTGTTTCCTCTTCAGGTCGTGGTATCGTCATGCTGGCAAGCAATGACAATACCAGCAATGCAACAGCCAGCGTCCATGTTGATTTTTCAAGAAAGTCTGCTGTCTTACGCACACCCATTACCTGGTTGGATGAGGAGAAATTCGATGCAAGCCCGCCGCCTTTTGAATTCTGTACCAGAACTATCAGGATCAGCAGGGCGCAAACTACAAATATCAATACTGTTATTAAAAAATACATAATAAAATAATATTATTGTTCTTTGATCTTTTTTTCCAGTTTTTCAACCTGCTCCGCAAAGTAAACACTTTTTTCCAAACTATTCAAACGTAATTTCTCATAAGCATTTAAAGCTTTTTCATAAAATCCCTGCTGAAGATATATTTCTGCAAGGGTTTCTGTAATAAAATCCTCCTGTTCCATAACGCTTTCCCTTGAAATATCCTCCTGGTTTTCGTCGCCTGTTATCAGTGGCTTGATCTGATGATCCTGTTTAAGGAATCTGTCTATCAACTCGGTATCCGGCATTTCTGGTACGTCTTTCTTCTTTTTCGATGATGCTGCTTCCAACCAGTCTGAAAAAGATGAGATCCCTTCATCATCTTCTGATACGCCAGCATCCTGAGCTATCACTTCCCTGCCGGCGATCTCTGCTCCCGGATCTTTTACTTCAGCAGGAGATTCCGGTCTTTCTTGATCTTTTTTCTCTTTCTTTTCTTTTTTCAATTCTGCAAGGCGCTGTAATATCTCATCTGCCAGTGATTCTTTTTTCTTGTCTTTAATAGCGGAAGCTATTTGCTCCATCTTTTTATTCCTGTCTGTTTCCGCCGATATAACTGTTTTTCCTTCCCCGGTTTCCTCAACTTCTTTTCTTTCCTCCTGCACCTCTGTCTTTTCTTTTTCTTCTTCCTTTGCCTCTTCTTCTATTACTTCTTTTACTTCCTTATCCTCTATCGTAATTTCCTCTTTCTTTTCTTCCGGTATCGCTGACTTTTCTTCTTCCTCTTTTTCTTCTTTTAATTCTTCTTCCTTTTCTTCCTGCCTTTCTACCATATCAGCTCCGGCAGATTCTGTTTCCTGAACAACAGGATCCTTTTCAGGCTGCATGGTCACTGTTTCAGATTTTTCATCCTCATCTTTAACAACAGTTATTTCTTCCTGCACTTTAATTGCTTCTTTTTCAGGTACTGATTGTCCTTCCGCTTTTTCACTTTCTTCAGAAATTACTTCTTTACTGTCAACAACCAGGTCATCTTGTTCCTGCATTTCCGTTATTTCCCGGGGCTCTTCATTTAGCAGGTAATACAACATTTTTCTGTCTGTTGCATAGGCAGCGGTCAACTTAAGCCTGTCTTCGTATTTAATATTATCAAGATTTTTAAGATTTCTAACATATAACAACCTTGCAGTCTGAAAATAAGGATAATCCCTGATAATCTCATCAAGTTCGCCAAGGCTTTTATCATCCAGAGAATCAGGTGACCTCATATATTTAAGAAACTGCTCTCTTATCATATCCGCTAATTTTCTTGAGAAAAAAAGTATATAAATTTATTAAAAAACTTCAAACCTCAAACTTCAAACTTCAAACAGCTAACAGCTAAAAGCTAAAAGCTAAAAGCTAACAGCTAATATCTAACAGCTAACATATCACCAGTTCACTACCGCTTTATTAAAAATATCCTCAGTAAGCTTATCTATAATTATTTTCATAAGGTCGTCCTGCACGTCATCAAGACTTTTATCACTGCTATAATCCTCATAAGCCCTGAATGAAGTATCAAAATCCTTTGCCGGTTCTTTAGTATTTGTAAATTTAACATGCACACCTATAGTAAGTCGGTTAAGTGCTGCAGTCTCATTATCCTGAATAGCTACAGGTTTAACATCATAATCCGTGATCTCTCCTTCAAAATCAAGGTCGCCCGATCCATTCACCAGTTTAAGGCTTGTTTGCGAAATGAACCTGTCCTTTAATGCTTCTGTAAATTCCTGACTAAGCGAGGGATGTACCAATTGTGCATAATTGGGAAAATACTGTATAGAAACGGTTTTTATTTCCGGAGAGATAGATGCGCCTGTAAAAGAAAAATTGATCCTGCAACCATAAATATTGACCAGTAAAAAAACAAATATAGCCCACCTCATACTCCGGAGTTTGAAGTTTGAAGTTTGCATTTTGAAGTTTGAAGTTTGCATTATCAATATTCTACTGTTCAATATTATATTCTTTGATCTTTCTGTAAAGCGTACGTTCTGATATTCCCAGCTCTTTGGCTGCATACTTGCGCTTTCCGTTGTGCTTTTCAAGCGCTTTTTTAATAAGTTCTATCTCTTTATCCTGAAGGGACAGGGACTCCTCAACAAATTCTTCAGTATCCTGGATATGATTCTCGCCTATAGTGCTGCTTCTCTGCTGAGATACTGATACGGGTGTTTGCTGATCTTCTGTCTGCGTAACATAAGTATCGTCATCATGATATAATTTCTTAATGATCTTTGCATTCTCGTCGTGTCTGCCGATATTTTCCGCTCCTTCCTGTAATATTCCTCCGACCAGCTTTTTCAGATCATTCATATCCCGCTTCATGTCAAAAAGTATTTTATATAAAATCTCCCTTTCCGAAGCAAAAGTGCGTTCCGATTCCGACTTGTACAATGCAGGAAGTGTAACACCAGAGTAGTCAGGCAGATACTGTTTTAATGTCTCTCCAGATACTGACCTGTCCTGTTCAATAATGGATATCTGTTCCGTAACATTCTTTAGTTGTCTGATATTTCCGGGCCATTCATAATTCGTAAGTACTATTCTTGCTTCATCATCCAGTGTTATTGAAGGCATCCTGTATCTTTCAGCAAAATCACTTGCAAATTTTCTGAACAACAAATGGATATCTTCTTTTCTTTTTCTCAGGGGCGAAATATTTATTGGAACGGTATTCAGCCTGTAATAAAGATCTTCCCTGAATTTTCCTTCACTGATAATATCAGGCAGGTTAACATTTGTTGCAGCAATAACTCTGACGTTTGTTTTCTGAACTTTGGAAGAGCCTACCCGGATAAATTCACCTGATTCAAGGACACGAAGCAATCTTACCTGAGTTGCAAGCGGCAGTTCCGATATCTCATCCAGAAAAATAGTCCCGTTGTTTGCCACTTCAAAATACCCTTTCCTGCTGTCATGTGCACCGGTAAAGGCTCCTTTCTCATGCCCGAACAGTTCGGAATCAATGGTTCCTTCAGGAATAGCCCCACAGTTAACAGCAATATACTGACCATGTTTTCTGGCACTGAACTGATGTATTATTTTCGGGAATACTTCCTTGCCCGTACCGCTTTCACCGGTTATCAGCACTGAAAGATCAGTAGCTGCAACCTGAACAGCAATATCAATAGACCTGTTTAGTGTATCATCGTTACCTATAATCCCAAAACGCTGCTTTATCTGCTGAATATTCATACCTTCATATATAATGCTTTTATAAGAATACAAAATTACAATAGTTCTCCGATTTTTATTATAATACAACAGAAAAAAGTACATTTTTGTCAGGCACATATTAATCCATGCTCTGTCAAACAGCCCCAAACACCTTGTCTTTAATGATTTTTATTAACAAACGGAATAATTGATATTAATAGTATTAAAGCTGACAAAATGGCTGCATACTTGCTCAATAATAACTAATATCTTATATCCCTCCCCTCATTGACCACCGGAGCTTTAACGAAGGTGGTTCGGGGAGGTTAGGAGGGTAAAAAAAACCGGGACAGACAGACGTTTCTGCTATCCCGGTTCCAAAGTGCGCCAAATTACTAATCAACCTTAATCAAAAGTTATTGAAAGAACACATCTTATTTTTCCTTTTTTCTTTGCCGGTTTCCATCGTGGCATATCCTTAATTGCCTGTATAACATCATCCTGTATCTCTTCAGGCACGCCCCTACCGGGTTCAACATCCTCAATCCTGCCTTTTGAAGTCACGACAAAGCTCACATAGGCAGTTGATCCCTTCTCAATATTTCCATGTTTTTTGATAATACTTTTTATCTCGTTTTTCATATAAGCTTTCAACTGCACATCGCCACCCGCGAATTCCGGCATCTCATCAAGCCTGAAACTGCCTTTTACCTGCTTTCCTGTTTTACCGGAGCCAAGCTGTCCGTTTTTATTCTTTCCTGTTGATCCACCGGTTACTATTACACTTTGCTTATCTATTACCTCAACTGTTACAGATTGCAGGTTATGGGTTCTGTTATCCATTCCTGAATTATCAAAAGGCTTATTGGGATCTCCTTTGGCAATATTATTATCAACATTGTCTTTTTCATTCTTTTCCTGTATTAGATCATTATTATCAACCGGATCTTCCTGTCTGCTTTCCTGTATTTCATTTTTACGTTCAGTAATATTTTCTTTATTACTGATATTATCAGTGACATTTTGTTTCCGGATGGCTTCCGGGGATCTTATATCGCTCTTATCAACGGGCTCTGCCACCGGCTCCTGCTCTTCTTTACCTATCAGCAATGCATTTTTACTGTTGTCATCAATATCATCATCATCAGAATAAATAATTATATTGTTCTCAGATACAGGCTCCTGCGGTGTATCTGCAATCTTTATAGCAGTATAAGTTCCCAAAAGCGAAACGAGCACAATAACGGATAATATATATGGCGCCGAACCGCTTAAGAATGGTGGTGTCGGTTTATAACCTGTTATTGCAGTCACCTTTTTATTCACATTGGATGAAATATTTCTAATAATTGCCAGGTCTTTGCTATCCATCCCTGTCACAACCTCAGCACACAGCTCACACTCCATCAAATGTTTCTCTGCAGCATGTAATTGCCTGCCCCGCAACCTGTTGCTTAAATATTTCCCTAATTCATCCAGGGAAAGGCAATTGCCTGCAGAAAAGATTTTGTTATACATATTATTAACCATGATGCTATATTTAGTATTCCTTTTAAATTCCTTTTACCATTCTGTATATAACTCTTAACCTTATTCATCGAGTAGCCTGTCTCATCTGCTACCTCTTTATAACTCTTCTCCTGTAAATAAAACAGCTCAATACATTGTTTTTGTTCTTCAGATAAAGATTTAACAGCTTTTTCAATATTACTTATCTTCTCTTCCTTTTCGGTTTCATCAGTTAGGGACAAACCAGGATCAAATTCCATAAAATTTTTATCATATTTTTCAATATTGTCATCCCCGATCATGTGTAAAGTGGCCCCCCTCTTCTTTTTCAGACAATGATTTTTAGTGACACTATACAGCCACGGGCTGAAATTTTTTATCTCATATTGTTTAAGGTCTTTCAATAAAATTTCAAAAACCTCCATAACAATATCCTCCGTTTCCGTGGGATTCTTAATATATTTATAGGTGAGAGCAGTGATAAGGTGCGAATACCGGTAAAATAGTTCACCGACATAATGGGAATTCCCTGTGCTTTTATACCGGTTGATCAACTCCTGGTCAGTGAGTTTTTTCTTCTTTTTGGCGACACCTTTATTCAAAATATTATATTTTCTTGGAAATTTAACTAAAAAGACCTTAACTTTGCAAATTTACTTTAAATATATTATCTTTATATATAGTTGTTAACTTATGCACTTTAACTAATAGGTAAAAAATTATAAAAATTCCATATTTTTTATGGATTTTTTTTAAATATGTCCCTATAAAAATGGAACCAATAAAAAATGTGACCGTATAAACTAATATAAAAGGCAGATCTTATGAAAAAGAAATTTATCAAAAACACAAGCAAGCTATTGAGTGCAGGAATAGTATTGGTTATTTTTGTCCTTTCATCCTGTTCAAAACATTATTTATGTCCGGCTTACGGAGATAATTCGAAAATCAGCAATGATGAAGACAACATTATTTATGCATCCCTTGATTACAATGCTGATAATGCCATGTTTACTAATAAAAGTATTGTTAGTTCTGATACTGAGGTTGTTCCAATGTATCAATAGAATAATTATTAAAAACATACTTGTTTGTTTTAAAAAAAAATATTATTTTTACTATATTAATGAACTAAAAATTTTCTGCTCATAGCAAGCATGTGTTAATTCCCTGAAGCAAGAAGCAGTCTGTATCCCTACAGGTTGCTTCTTCATTTTTTGATAATCCCTGTTCTGCAATATTCCCGGATCAGTATTCGTTAAAATTTTGTACTTTCGCCATGAATAATAACTGTATTTATGAACTTCATCGGTATAATACCAGCCAGGTATGCATCAACACGTTTCCCTGGTAAAGCGCTTATAAACATAGGCGGTAAGCCGATGATACAACGCGTATATGAGCAATCATCCCTGGTTCTTGAAAATGTTGTAGTTGCTACTGATGATAATCGCATTGAAGAAGCTGTACTGTCTTTCGGCGGTAAAGCTGTAATGACATCCAGAAAGCATAAAAGCGGCACGGACAGATGCTTTGAAGCAATTGAAAAACTGCATGAAAATACAGGCATACACTATGATATTATTATCAATATACAAGGTGATGAACCATTCCTTCACCCTAATCAGCTAAAAAAAGTAATCAGTTGCTTTGACAAAAAAAACACACAGATAGCAACTCTTATCAAACCTATTAATAACACAGAGGATATTTTCAATACCAATCGTCCTAAAGTGGTGATAAACAGGAAAAAAGAAGCTATATATTTCAGCCGCTCACCTATTCCGTTCATGTTCAAGGAAAAAGATAATAACTGGGTTAAAAAGCATAAGTTCTACAAACATATAGGACTGTATGCATACAAATATGATATACTGAAAAAGATCACCGCACTGCCTCCATCTCCCTTGGAAACTGCAGAATCTCTTGAACAACTAAGATGGATAGAAAATGGCTTTAGAATAAAAGTAGAGTTCACTGAGCGAGACAGTATCTGCATTGACACAAAATCCGACCTGAAAAAAATCAGCCAGATAGGGCTGATGTGATCCCTGAAAATAATTAAGAAAAAATTTGGTTTTTGAACATATGTTCATTATATTTGTATTGAACTTATGTTCAAAATAATTTAATCAATGATTATAAACGGTCTATCAAATAATAAATAAAAATTATGTCACCCAGACCAAAAAGACATAGGAAAATCAATATGCCACCTGTGATCAAAGGCTTCAAGCCATTCGGTGTTCCTTACAGGTCAGATGAGCATGTATCTGTTCAATATGAGGAATATGAAGCTATCAGGTTAGCAGATTATAAAAATCTTTCACAGGAGGATGCGGCCCAATGTATGGATGTATCAAGACCGACTTTTACAAGGATCTATGACCATGCGAGAAAAAAGATAGCAAAAGCATTTGTTGAAGGCAGGGCAATAATTGTTGAGGGCGGCAATGTTGAATTTGACAAGGAATGGTTCAGGTGCAACGATTGCAACAACATATTTAATTCAAAAGAGTCGGAAAAAGTAACTTGTACTGAATGCGGATCAGAAAATATTGAGCACATAAATCAGAGCATTTATGAGTGGAGGTATGGAAGGGGCTATGGCAGGATGAGAGGAAGGACAGGACGAGGGGCTGCAGGACGAACAAGGGGAAAGCCTGATTATTGTATATGCCCCGAGTGCGGTTACAGGATAAAACACACACCGGGATTTCCGTGCAATGATCTGAGTTGCCCTGAATGTGGCGGGCTGATGGCGAGGGAATGATTAGGAATGGGTACTTGGCACTGGGCTCTCGGTTCTTGGAATTTGAGATTTGAAACCTGGGACTTATTCTTAGTATAAACATTATTAACCAATATAAATATTAATTATAAAAACAGGAGGTAATTATGCCAAACAGAGATGGAACAGGTCCTGAAGGACAAGGTCCTAAAACAGGAAGAGGATTAGGGAATTGCAATGACGGCAAGAACACAGGCGGCAGAGACACCGGTACAGGCAGAGGTGCAGGAGCCGGCAGAGGTCAGAGAGGCGGAGGACGCAAAGGAAATAAAGGCGGAGGCGGAGGAGGTAGAGGCAGGAGATAGATAACCATAGTTTATCAACGGATATAATTCCTATGGTATTTCTTCCCGGGATCATACCGGGCAGGGAATACCATAGGCTTACTCCTGCTGCTTAATATATGTATCCCGCCAGTAACGGTTAGTAAGGGGCGCAGCAGGATTATGGCATGTTACCCTGTCCTTAACAACAAGAGTGGTGACCGGCGCTTCTGAATACTTGCTAAAAAGGATATCATGCCCTATACATAAACCCATAATAATATTAAGATCAGTATTGACATGGTTCAAAACCTTTGCCTGACCTACAGGATTACATCCTCCTTCAACTGTACAACATACACTGTCAACAATGAATCCATGGCTTTCAAGTATCCTGCACAATCCCCTGGTCTCTTCAATCAGACCTATACAAAAGGCAATACCCAATCTTTTGTAATCCATGCGCTTTGAGAATTCAACCAGCTCCTTTACCCTTTGCCACTTTTTATATCCTTCGTCCTCAACCGCTGCAGCTACATCACTGATCTTTTTTATTTCCGGTTCGGCATAAATCTTCCCGGTATCTTTTAATGCATCCCCGGCGATCCTGCGCGGACAAAATTCAGGAGTTTTTTCAATATCTTCAGTACACATATCTGCTTTACAATAAGCACATCTTATGTTCTTTACTATATCAGACATAATAATACTTAATTAAAAATCATTTTTATATATAAATACTAAAATAATATACTACATAAACATACCAGTACCCGGAGCCAAGAACCTATTCAATTAAGGTCAATGAGTAATATCCAGGGTTATACCTCCGTAATACATTATCCCGAATACCGGGGCATACATAAAAGCAGCGTCGTCAGTATGTTTTTCAGGCTGAATATAGTTAAAGATATTATTCACTCCTGCATATAGTTTAAAGATCTTCCACTTTTTCGCAACTTTTGCATTGAACAACATAAAAGGGTCTGTTTTTTTTATTTTTGACTGATTACCAATCAGGGGGTCAATATCTTCATTAAAATAGTCTATATACATTCTCCCCTGATAATTTCCTGTTAATGAAAAACACCACTTCTCAGGTTTAAATTCTAATTTCAGATTACCTGTTAATGCAGGGAATCGTGAAATATATCTGCTGTCTTCGGCATAGGGACTCTCCTGCCAGTCTTCACGCACATTTTCATATTCACCCTGGTTGTATGTAAAATCAATACCTGCCCCAAAATTCTTAAATAAATTCGTTATTACCGATATTTCTATTCCCTGAACAAAAGCATTGTCAACATTCTCCCACTGGTAATCATAACCTAAAGCTGCGACATCAGGGTTTGCATCAGTAAATGCTATTTTATCTTTGAGGTCTGTTCTGAAAAGATTGGTACTGATCCTGAATTTGCAGCCGTAATAATCAGCAGAAAAATTATAGCTTAACGATGTTTCCGGTTCCAGGGAAGAAGATTTCCACACCCTGGGCGATCCGCTGCATAAATGAAGATCTTCAGAGAAACCGTATGGTGCACGGAAGCCTGTCCCCGAATTTACTCTTAAGGTAATTTTTTCCGTAAGCTCATATTTAACCGCTACTCTTGGATTTACACTTGTTTCATTAAAGCTGGTCTTCGGGAACATGGTTATCTCAAAAACCTGTCTGTCAGACTTATATTCCTCTTCTGAATAATGCATGTCAAACCTGACACCTGGAACTGCCGATAATTTTTTGGTTACAGCCCACTCATCCTGTATAAAAGCCCCGAATTCAGTTGCATACTTTTTACTTATCGACCTGTATGACTCCCCGAAATAACCACTTTCCTCATCCACAACTATATACATTCCTGATTCATCAAGTTGATTATAATAGGTTTGTGTACCAAACAACAAGTGATGGCTCTTTATGTGAATCCCGTATGTTATTGTTGATGTCAGAGAATTCTCACCGGCAAGATACGGTCTCATATCTCTGACATCAGGAACACTATCATTATGTGCTTGCATATAATCTACAAGATAAGAATCATTGGTTGCATTTCTCTTATGGTTTATATATGCAAAAGTGATATTCAGATCAGAATTATCTTTGATATCTTTTTTATAGGACAATTCTGTTTCATACCTGTCTGTTGTTATGTTTTCAGTTCCTTCGGTAAGAGGATTCTTGTAGTAGTCATCATCCATCAGCCCCCCCTGACGTTTTTCATACGAATACCGTCCTTTTAATACTATCTTATCCTTTTTGAAAAAAACATCATTAATATACAATCCGAATCCTGCATTATTAAGGTTTGACTCTACCCTGTCGGAAAATCCGTCTTTATTCATCACTTCATCCCGCGACATCCCGTCACAAGTCTCATCAATGGCGTCACCTGTAATTTTCTGTGCAAATATGTTAAGCCCGATATTTCCCTTTTCATTTCTTATTGTTGATGAAACATTATATTTATTCGTATTATAATTTCCGAATTGCAACCCAAGCTTTGTTGAAGGCACAAGAGAGGGTTTTTTTGTAATGATATTTATTGCACCTGCCACTGCACTGCTACCATAAAGTGCTGAACCCGCGCCTTTCACAACTTCTATACGGTCAATATTCACCGTGCTAATCTGCTGTAAACCATATACACCTGCCAGTCCTGAATACATAGGTTGTCCGTCTATTAATACCTGCGTATGCTCAGCGCCTAATCCCTGCATTCTGATCATGGTAAAATTACAAAACTGGCATTGCTGCTCCACCCTGATTCCCGGTGTACCTTCCAGTACCTGGAAAAGATTACCGGCATTTTTTGTTTCTATTTCCCTTGAAGTAATAACCTCTGTCCTGACAGGAACATCTTTGATATAATGTTCTGTCCTTGTTCCTGTAACCACAACCTGCTCCAGTTGTAATACATCCTCCTCAAGTTCAATAAATAATTCCGTTGCCTTATCTCTTTCCATTACAACTTCTACCTCCTTTGTCTTATAACCTATTGCACTTGCTATAATGATATTCTTACCAACAGGTAAATTGGTAAGCTTATAATGCCCTGTCACATCTGTTGTGGTACCCATATTGGTTCCTTTCACAACAATATTTACAAAAGGCACATGCTCGTTCTTACACTTAGCACCACCAAACAGCATGGCATCTGTATGGTTCTGTGCAATAGCCCCGGTACTTAAAAGCAATGATAAATTTATTATAATGATCGTGATTTTTTTTCTCATGTTAAATATTTTAATTAAAATTCAAATCATCAGGAATTTGACACTATTTTCCCTCCTTATATGTTATCAAAAACCTGAAAGCAGAAAAAAATTTAAAATTTCAATTAAAATAATGGCGGGCCCCGATAGGAAATTGCACTGCGATATTGCTGAGAAGGAATGTGTATTCCTTTAAAAATAAATTTTTTATAGTGAAAGACAGGCAATTTTATTACAATTCCCAATACAACAGTAAGCAGGAAAATAATATTGGAAACCTGAAATATTAATAATAATTCTGTTCTGTTATGTCGATGTTCCTCAAAAGGGGAGTTGCTACTCTCACTGTGTTTAAAAGGATGACTGTGATAGACGATATCCCCGTTAGCCAGTTTATGATAATGCCCGTTTACAGCTGAATTAAAAACAAGCCATCCTGCAGCAATGAACAGAATAAAAGTAAAATATTTCCCTATCTTCCTTAAGTTATCCATTAATAATTTCAGTTTCTGTCAGATAGACAAAAATATACACTATTTAATTAAATACAAACTATTGATAAAAATGTTATACGAACAACAGATCAGATTATATAATGTCAACAGGACTACAGTAAAAATAATATTGTAAAAAATATTGTTTAGCCTGTTTTAGATGCTTTTATCACTATAAAACTACCTTCTCCGTATCCGTCTTTAACATCCTGTATCTCTCTTATCTCATTCAAAGCCCCGAATACTGTCTGAATGGTCTTTTCTATTGTAAATCCAGCATTTTCCAACAAGGTATGCACTTCATCAGTCGAATAAAAAACCGCATTTTTATAAAAGAGGCTTTTATCTTTTTTCTTATTGTAAATTTTTCCCAGGGGGCTGTTCTTATCAACAAATCCAAGCACAAATACTCCATCCGGTTTTAATATACGGAATACTTCTTTCACAGCTTTATAAGAATCGTCAACAAAGCAAAGGGTTGTAGTCATTAAAACATAGCCGGTACAATTATCCTCATAAGGTAATTTTTCAGCCACACCGTCAATTGCATCCAGCCCTGACTCACATGCTGTTTTTCTCATGGCTTCTGATGGTTCCACCCCCCTATTTATACCAAGCGGCACAGCAAACATGCCGCTGCCAATACCAATTTCAACAGCATCATCAGTTATTTCCGCCACAGACCTCACAGCATTAAGCTCCGACCGGTAAACCCTGTAATTTTTCCCAAACCACTTATCATATTCAGCCTGGTATTTATCAAACGGCTCTGTCTTTGCCATAAAATATAGATAATATTATAAATTATAATAATGTGAAACCGATATACTCCCTTAGAGAATTGCGATTGCAAATAATATCTTCCTTCGATCATAACCGCAATACAATCGCTTTTTTGTTTTGCTCCATATACCCAGGGCGTCCCTGAAGTAGAGCTTCGCACACTTCAGGGCAGGTTGCCCCGGGCTATATTGATCACGCCCTTCAGGGCTATAATACCTAAGAACCACCACCTACGAGCTATTCCTCAATCCCCCCATTATCTATTTTCTACTCTCCAATTTCTATCTCATTTAATCTCATTCAATCCCTTCAGTCTTTTATCAATCTGTTTCATCCAATCAATCCCCCATACACCCTATACCCTTATACACCCTATACCCTACACCCTATACCCTATACCCCTATACCCTTATACCCTTATACCCTTATACCTTTATACCTTTATACCTTTATACCTTTATACCTTTATACCCTTATACCCTTATACCCTTATACCCTTATACCTTTATACCTTTATACCTTTATACCTTTATACCTTTTTAACTTCGTCCGGTTCCTTTACCTCAAACATATTCCCGCTCTTATCCCGGATAAAATAGGTATTTTTATCTTTACCTTTTTTAACTATTGATCTGAAACCGCCTTTTTCCGAACGCTTGTATATATCATCAGCATCCCGGCAATAAAGACATATATGAGAAAAAATCTTATGTTCCTTCCTGCCGGTTAAAAATAATTCAAGCTTAGTATCGTCACGACATAGCACTTTCACTTCAACCGGCTCAATAATATTAAAAATCTCACCTGTAATGCTGCTGTCAATACTGAATTTATAATCTTCTGAAAAATTCAGAACATCCTGGTAAAAATCTTTAATATCTTCCTGATAATTTACTGCAAGTCCAATATGATCAACCATTTTATATTACTTTATTTATTTCTTTCATTAATGCTTTTTTTGTTTTAAAACCTGTAACTCTTCCTACTTCCTTTCCATCCTGCAATATAATCAGTGCAGGGATCTTTTTTATTTTAAACTTTTTTGCCAGGTACTGATTATGCTCTACATTGACTTTACCAACCCTGACTTTATCACCTTCCTTCTCAGCAATATCATTCAATACAGGGGTCATCATTTTACACGGAGCACACCACGATGCCCAGAAATCTACAATTATGGTTCCCCTCCTTATTTGTGATCCGAAATTTTTCTTATCCAGTATCCTGATCTTTTTGCTGGTCTTTACTTCCTGCATATTTTTCATTTTCCTGTAGTTATATGCTACATAAACAATAAAGATCACTACTGCTGCAATAACAATTATTAGTAATACTGACATATCTTATTTAATTTATGTTCGCGTACAAAGTAAACGTTTATTAAAAAAGCACCAAATTTCAAACCTGCTTTATCTGGCAATTTGTATCACTGCATTGCCACTCACTTTACCATGTTTAACATTAATCAATACTTCCGGCAGATCGTCAAACGGAAAAACCTCAAATGATGTTTTTATATTTATATCATGTGCTAATTTCAGGAATTCTGTACCATCTTTTCTTGAGATATGAGCTAAACTGATAACAGAACGTTCCTGCCATATCAGGTTGTAGTCTTTTATTTCAATGGGTGACATGGTTACAGGTCCTAAAACAAGCTTACCACCACTGTCTAATTGTGATAAAGCAAATGGTACGAGGTTGCCGGCTGGTGGAAAAACAATACTGCCATCCAACGGTGCAGGGATTTTATCATCATAGCCGCCTACCCAGGCAGCGCCGAGTTCTCTGGCAGTATTCTTATTTTTTTCACTTCTGGTAATTACATAAACGTCAATATTTTTATGTTTAGCTACCTGAAGCACATAAATTGCTGTTGGTCCGAAACCATAAACTCCCAGTTTATCCCCTGCATTTAATTCCGTCAGGCGAAACGCACGATAGCCTGCAATGCCGGGGCACATTTGCGGTGCTAATTCTGCAAATGACTGCTTTTCACCCAAAGGAAAAGCAAAATCTGCGGAAATAACAGTAAATTCAGAATATCCACCATCCGCATCCCAACCTGTAAAAGAGGCATGCGGACATAAATTTTCCCTGCCGGAAAGGCAATACTTACACTTGCCACATGTGCTGTTAAGCCAGGCAATTCCCGCCCTGTCTCCTATCTTAAAATTACTTACCTTTTCACCTACTTCGTCAACAACACCAACAACTTCATGACCTAAGATCAATGGCGACTTTTTCAAAGGCAGATCACCCTCTGCTACATGAATATCGGTGCGGCATACTCCGCATGCAATATTTTTTATCCGTATTTCGTGTGCTCCCGGATGAGGATCGGGAAGCTCTTTTAGTATAAGCGGCTTTTCTTCAATGGGCGCTTGTTTTTCTAAAATCCATGCTTTCATTTTATCCTCCTGTTTAACATGATGCAGCAAGCTGCAATAAAAATTTAAGAACTAAATAATATAAATACTATGATAAAAATTTTCCACAACAGAATTAATATCTTCACGATAAATTTTCATTGCTTCAGGTAGTTGCTCCATGATATCACCGGCAACAAGACCATCTTCGCCCTTTTCCTTTGCCGCAAGGTCTCCTGCAAAACCATGAATAAAAACGCCCATACGAACAGCATCATTAATCGAAAATCCAAGACCGTACATAGCAGCGATGGTACCGGTTAAAACGTCTCCGCTACCTGCAGAAGCCATACTGGGATTACCACTAAGGTTTACTAACACTGTATCATCAGGGTAACCTATCAATGAATGTGCACCTTTTAAAACAATCGTAGCATTCAGTTCCCGGGCAGTATTTTGCAGGATATCAACTTTGTTATTTATAATATCATTGATTTTCTCTTCCGTAATTCGCGACATCTCCGCCAAATGCGGTGTTATAATAGTAGGGGCTTTGCGTTTTTTAATGCATCCCAAGTCAGCGGCAACAGCGGTTATCCCGTCTCCGTCAATGAGCAACGGCTTATTAATTCCGGCGCTTAACTCCCTGATTAAAGCTTGTGTTTCTTTATTTAAGGATAATCCCGGTCCTACGACAACCATGTCTGCATTTTCAGAAAATTGTAAAAGTTGTTCCTTATTTTCCTGACCAATGCTGCCAGAACTTGTGTTCTTTTGTGGCAAAAAGACAATTTCACTTCCTTTGTCACCAATGAAGGATGAAACATTTTCAGGTGTTGCCAAAAAAGAAAGACCTCCCCCTGCTTTCAGAAATGACAATGCTGCAAAATAAGGTGCACCAGGATAACCGGTTGATCCTGCAATGAATAACACTTTGCCAAAATCACCTTTATGGGCGTCTTTTCTTCTTGAAGGCGCAGGCACAGGGTCGTTAGTGGCTATTTTTATATCTTCGGAATCCTGCATAGCAGGCGGAAAAGAAATATGTGTAACATATAATTTGCCTCCCAGCTCAAATCCGGGATAGAGCAGGTTTCCTGTTTTTGGCAGACCAAAGGTGGTTGTATAATTTGCCCTCACTGCTGTGCCCATTACCTGTCCTGTATCTCCATGAATACCTGAAGGGATATCTATACTGAATACCGTCTTTTGGCTTTCATTGATCATGTTGATAACATCTTTATATTTCCCGCCGACTTCCCTGTCAAGTCCTGTGCCGAAAATTGCATCAATAATAGCATCAGCATTTTTGACCGGCTCAATTGCTAAAGAAATATCCTGAAGATCAATCACTTCAATATTAAAATTACTAATAATATCAAAATTTTGTTTTGCAGCGCCTCTGAATTTCGAACGATCACCTAAAATAAAAATTATTACTTTGCCTCCGCTGGAATATATTTTTCTTGCCACAACCAAACCATCACCGCCATTATTACCGGTACCACAAAAAACCACAAAATTTTTATTTTTAACACCAAATTCTTTCAGGACAGAAAAATAAGAAGCCTGACCGGCATTTTCCATAAGAATTTCCTGGGCAATGCCATATTCTTCAATGGCACAACGATCCAGATCTCTCATTTGGTTGACACTACTAATTTTCATTACTTAAATATCTTTTTTAATTTTTAATATATTAGTTTACACATTTATCAAAAATAATTAATATCCAGAAACCCGGGGTCATATTTACTCCACAAACCATTTTTACCTCTAAATGGCGGTATCCCGCTTTCTACGGAAATTCCGGCACCTGTAAAAGCAGTCACTCTATTTGCTTTTTTAATATATTCTGCTGCTGCTTCGTACATTTCTTTAAAAAGGGCTAATAAAAAATATTATTTAACTTCGATATTTCAAATTCTTCTACAAGGCCAAACGGTTTAGCGATAAGCTGTTAGCAAACGGACATATTTGTGTATAAAGTAGTTTTCTTTAAAACTTGTAAATCCATACTCCTGAAGAATTTTCTTCCAGTCTTTTTTTATAAAATCATAAGCATATTTACATTTCCCTTCAATTGAATTGAACAAATAACGATGGTAGAAAGGAATAGAATTAATATCAAATTCAGAATAATCGAGAATATTAAATGTTCCGCCTTTTTTCAGATGGGTCACAGCATTTTGTATAATTATCTGCCTGACATCCTGCGGGAACCCATGTATCACAAAGCTGATAAATACCTTGTCATATTTTTCGTCGAGGTAAAAAGGCTGGTCAATACGCTTTTTAATAAAATTAACATTCTGATAGCGCCTGCATTTTCTCCCGAAATGCTCTTGCATAATATCTGATATATCAAGTCCTGTAATACCACCGGGCTCCTCAAGATACTTTGCCATCAGGCAGTCATTACGACCTGTTCCGCAACCCAGATCAAGGATCTTATCTCCCGGCCGGATATTCATTGCTCTTACAGCCTTTTTAATAAACGATCTGTATATACCGAATGTAGAGATATCTATTTGTATATCATAATATTTCTCGCCGAATCGTGTCAGTTCAACTCTTGAATCCGGGTATAGCCTTTTCTTTGCTGTCATCATTATTTTAATTAAAGAATTTTTGCTATTTCATATCCATCACTGATAGCATCTTGTGCATCCCCTACTTTTTCAACATCTCCTGCTAAATGAACAGGCAAAAGATCCTTTAATTCGTTTTGCAGGGGATTATATGATTCCATACTTGTAGAGACAACAATAATATCTATATTTTTAAAAACAGCTTTTCTCCCTTCTTTTTCAGCATATACAGTATTCCCTTCAATTTTTTTAATATGTGTTTTATCGCTGAAAACCACACCTTTTTCTTTCATGATCTTCAATGACAGATTTTTTGCGATCATTTCCATATCTTCGCCGAAGACCGTAGTTCTTTTAACAATATAAACTTTATTATTTTTCTGAATTAAGGCAGTGGCAATATCCACACCTATCAATCCGCCTCCAATGATCAGTACATTCTTATTTTCCGGAAGGTTTTCTTCCAATAATATCTCTGCCCAGTAAAATTTCTTCAAACCCTGAATAGGAGGTATTGAAGGAATTGATCCTGTTGCCAGAACCACTTCGTCATATTTACTGATAATATCTTCTTTTGTGGCTTCTTTAAAGATCACATTAATATTTTTATCTTCTATTTCACCAGTAAAATATGGCACTAATTCATTCATGGATTTTTTATGCGGCGTCAAAGGCGCCAGGTTAAACTGTCCTCCTAATTTATCTTTTTCAAACAGATCAATATTATGACCACGGTCACTCAGAGTAATTGCAGCCTGCATGCCTGCCAAACCGCCTCCTACAACAGCAATTTTCTTAACACTATCTGCAGGCTTCTCCTTTTCACCTTCCAGACCTACGTTAGGATTAACAAGACATTGTAGTCCCTTTCCTGATTTCACACCTCTGAGGCATCCTTCCACACAGGCAAGGCAAGGTCTTATGTTACCTTTGATCTTGCCAAAATATTTACCTGTAAAATCAGGGTCAGCAACCAAAGCTCTTCCCAGTGCAATATAATCGGCATTGTACTCATTTCTTAATTTCTCCACATCATCTTTCGAATTGACGCGACCAACAAAAATGACAGGAATATTTAATTGTTTTTTTATCTCCGCTGCCATGTCCCATGTTTTTCCTTTAGGAATGAACATGTGCTGGAAGAACCATGGAGGGGTTGAGCATACAGTTCCGGCAGTCACATGTATTGCAGATATTCCTTTATTTTCAAGTATCTTTGAAAAATTCGCCATATCTGGGAGATGAAAACCGTTTTCAATCATTTCGTCACCGCTTATTCTCCCTATCACAGGTAATTTCACAGCTTCTTTTACTGCCTCAAATACTTCGAGAGGGAACTTTATCCTGTTGAAGTAACTACCACCATATTCATCATCTCTGTTATTCACTGCCGGAGAAATAAACTGAGCCAGCAGATAGCCATGCCCAAACTGAAGCTCAATGATGTCAAATCCTGCTTTTTCTGCACGTAGGGCAGCATCCACAAAAAGAGAAATGACATTTTCCATGTCTTTCCTGTCCATAACCTTTGGTTGTGCTCCTCCATTTTCGCAAGGAACATCCACAGAAGACAAATAATAATTACCGGGGATCTTCGGATTTGCCATTCTACCGGGATGATTCAAATGTGCTATTGCTTTTGATCCGTTTTTATGAATAACATCATTAAGCTGTTTTAAGCCGGCGATCTTATCATCATTATCAATTCCAAGTTGTGTCGGCAACTCACGCAAGCCTTTGTCAATATATAAAGGTTCGCACGTAACAGCACCGATATTCTTTGAACGGGCTTCATAAAAATCCAGGTGCTTTTTATTGATCAAGCCATCTCCTTTACAATAACCTAATTTAACAGGTGCAAAAACGAAATTACTTTCTAAATGTAACATAGCTATAATATTTTTAAATCATTTATAAAATGTTGAATCATTAATATAAAGTTCATCGTGATGACCTAAAACTTTCTCAATTAATTCATTTTGTATGCTTTTTATGTAATCAACTGAAGGCAGATAGGGTTTTATATCAAGTACCGGGGTTTGGTCAAAAGCATCTACCCCGGATAAATAAAGTATCCCATTTTCAATTTTTTCAAGTTTTACAATAGAAAAACCTATTGGATTAGGCCTTTTCGGACTACGGGTTGAAAATACTCCGAAATTGTGTTCATGGCTTGATTCCGGAGGATTAATTATTGAATCCCATGTTTCAGTCTGGTTAAAATGGTACAATACAATGATATATTCAAATAAATCGAGAGTAGTCAGTCCTTTATGATATTCCGGGTAAATTTCAATAGTGCCTTTTCCTTCGGGCACTAATATTCCCTGACGCGGAGCACCTGTTTCCGGTGTATAATCCGTATGAAATATACCAATAGGTTTATAATTAATATTTTTTATTGTATCTTGTCCATTCATGTTAATACTACTTAATATTAGTATAAATAATAATAGGCACTTAAAAAACATACTATTTATTTAATACCAAAAACATACCACGGACCAACGCCGATCTCATAACCTTTATTTTTTTCCTGTAAAAGAAAATTTTTTATCTCATCTTTTCTTTTGATAAGCACCTCTATTTCCTCAGATGGTTCAAGTGATTGCTTCGGATCATTATTTACAGGATCTGTTTCATCCACTTCAACATGAACTATTTTCATACTTTCGTTTATTATACCAGCTAATTTAATAGTAGGACTTATTTCTGCAACTGTTCCTGTATAACCTGTTTCTTCTTTCAGTTCCCTTAATGCTTCCTCTTTATAATTATCGGTTTCAGATACACCTGCCGGAAATCCGATAACATAATTGGCTGTTGCGGCCCGGTATTGTTTTATTAATATATAATTATCCGAATATTTAAATTTTGGTATTATAGTCAATACTTTCTGTTTTTGATTCCTTTCCACACTTTCCCATTTTATTTCCTTTTCTTCCCTGTTTAAATGAGTACTTTCCTTTAAAGTGATCCATCTGCCTTTATAAAGAATCTTTTCAGATATTTTTTTACTCATAATTATCTTAGAGCTTTAAATAATACAAATAATGAAAGAATAATAACAAATATTGAAAGACCGATTTCAATCCATTCAGGTTTTGTCTTTAAAGATATCAGACTCCCTATTCTTGCCCCAACTATTGATCCTGTTAATACACATAATGCCGGGAACCAGATCATATTTCCCCTGTACCAGAATACTATAGCTCCGGCAAAGGATGTGAAAATAGTAGCAAATAAGGATGTTGCTATTGCATTGCGCATATCAAGTTTTATCATCCTTAAAAAAGGAGGAAACAAGCTGCCCCCGCTGCCTCCACGCATAATTGTCAATAAATTAAGGAAAAAAGCAGTACTAATAATAAATCTCGCACCCGTATTATCTTTCCGATATATCTTCGGAAAAATTCTATCAAAATAAATTCCAAATACGGTTATAACAGAAACAATAAAAAAGATCACAGCCAGTACTAAAGTCGGAATGCTTTCTGTTAAAAAAGCTCCAGTTACCGTACCTAATATTCCTCCGATTATTACAAATCTGGCAACCTTAAAATTTATGTTTTGTCTATGGCTTATTGCACCTATTAAGGAAGACAATGGTATAGTCAATAAATTAATCCCAAAAGCACATATTAAAGGTAATCCTGCAGCATAAAGTAATGGTATTCTTACAGAACCACCTCCTACTCCAAACATCCCACTCATAAATCCGGCAAAAAGGCCAATCAAAAAGTATATTATCATTTGTAATACCGAATCCATTTATTCTTCCTATTTTATATTTAGTGTCCGTCCGCAAAGCCATTAACCTCTAAATCCATTTTTCCGCTTTTTTTCTCAGAATATTAATCAATAGCACATGCTCTCTTACCAAAAACCACTGTGCCTAACCTGATCATATTGCTACCTTCCTCTATTGCCACCTTATATGTATTGGACATACCCATTGATAATGTTTTCATATCAACAGAAGGTAAATTCAATTCCCTTATTTTGTCGAAGATATCTTTTGTTTTCCTGAAGAAAGGTCTTGAATCTTCAGGGTCACCAAACCTGGGCCCCATTGTCATTAATCCTTCGAGTTTTAAAAAATCAAGTGTTGAAATATGTTCAGCCAGCTCCTTAATAATTTCAAATTCAGGCTTCACACCTGCTTTTGTCATTTCACTTCCGATATTTATTTCGATATAAACAGTTACAGGCTCGCCTGTTCTTTCTGCTCTTTTATTAATATCTTCCGCTTTCTTTACTGAATCAACAGTTTGTATCACATCAAAAATATTCAATGCTTTGTTGATCTTATTTTTTTGTAAATGTCCGATCATATGCCACCTGACCTTTTCAGCATCTTTTCCCAGTGAAGTATATATATCCTCCGCTTCCTGAACATAATTCTCACCGATATCAGTTGCTCCGGCATCAATAACTTCTTTTATTTCTTCTGCTGTTTGCGTTTTTGCTGCCAATACAATTGTAACATCTTCAGGTATTTCCTTTCGTATCATTTTATAATTTCCGGTAATATCGAATTCCATATTCACCCTTTTTATATTATTACTTTATACTTATTTACTGATCCCTTTCGGTTAATAACAGTTAACATCTGTTAACACCGGTTAATACCGGTTGCATATCTGTGCTATTATTATGTAACAGTATCCAAAGCAACTGTTATTAACTATTCTTACAAAAAATATTCCTCCATCCTGTCAAAAGCTTTATTTATTTCATCTTCAGGCACACAAAAAGACATTCTCAGATGTGATTGTCCTGTGGGGCCGAAAGCTATGCCGGGTGTTGTTGACACCCGTGCTTCCCTGAGCAGTTTTTTACAAAAAGATGTTGAGTCTTTTCCTTCCGGCAGTAATATTCTCGGGAACATAAGATAAGAGCCGCCGGGTTTCTGGTAATCGAATACATTACTCAGCCTGTCAAGGCGGTCACACATCAGGTTACGTGCATTGAGATAATGTTCCCTGAAATCTTTTATGCAATCCTGGGAGCCTTTTAAGGCGGCAAGCGCAGCATACTGGGAAATTACAGGTGCACAAATAGCAAAAGGGATATGAGCTTTATTGATCTGTGGTATATATTCCTCATCTGCAAACAGGTATCCTATACGCCATCCTGTCATTGCATAAGTCTTGGTAAAAGTAAAACAACTGATAACATTTTTTTTCATCACAGGTATCGAAGCTATACTAAAATGTTTTTGTCCGTCAAAAGTAAAATACTCGTAAGCCTCATCATTAATGACCATCAGGTTGTTTTCCAAAGCGATCTCTGCTAACCTGCGAAGTTGATCTTCAGAGAACACTGTTCCTGTCGGATTACTGGGAGAACAATAAATAATTGCTTTTGTTTTAGGAGTTATTGCCTTTTTGATACCTTCGATATCCAGTCTGAAACCGTCTTCTTCTATCAATGGGACAATAACCGGTGTGCCTGATGCAATAACAACCTGCCTGATATGAGTAGAATATGTCGGGGAAGGGAAAATCACCTCATCACCCGGATCAATAAAAGCCATAACAGCGGCAGACAATCCCTCAATAGCACCAACAGTGGTGATAATTTCAGAGGGATCAGCATTAATATTGTTATCTCTTTTTAATTTTTTCACTATTTCTTTTCGCAATTCCAAAATTCCCTGGTTTTCGGAATAGCCATCCACAACGCCGTCGTTTATTGCCGCAATAGCTGCTTCTCCAATATGATCCGGACTGCCGGAAGTCGGTTTTGCCCATGATAAAAATGCGACATCTTCTACTTCTTTTGACAACCTGGTCATTTCATGAATTGCAGATTTGGGTATCTGTGCAACTCTTTCTGATATTCGTTTGTTTGTATTCATTCGTAAATATTTTTAATTCATTAATTATTCTTCCTCTCTTTTTATTTTTGTTTTCATAATACCTTTATCAATTGTAAAAAGTTTATATTCTTCAGCATTGCTTTTCAGTTCATCATAAAGCCACATTTTGTGTTTTAATAATATTTCCGAAACATCGTCCGGTGTATCTTCTTTAATAATAACCGGAACAAAATAACTGTTTACCACTTGAATATTCTTGCCGAATCTTTTTGATACGAGCACATTCACATTTGATTTTTTTAATAAGTCAACAATTGCCAATCCTTTCTTTCTCACTCCGTGTTTCTGACTCTCATCAAATGACTTATGAGGATTTACTATTTCTTCGGAAAACACCATTTTCTCCCCGGCTATCTGATAAATATGATATTTATCCGCATTTCCGAAATGATCGTTTTCAAAAATATTTTCATTGCTTAAGGCAAAAGCAACTTTAATTGTTTTATCAGTCATATTTTTTCTTTTTAGTTATTACAAACCTTCCTGTTTTTGTTTTAGCACCTGTTCTCTTATATCATTCATAGAAAAATTATATTGTTTTCTTAACAAACCCAGCCTGACATCTGTTTTACTTTCAGGCACATTTATGGCATTTGCAAGTTTTACGGCTGACACATCATACCTGGAGGCGACCTCTTCAAGAGTCATATAGCCAAACACTTCAATATCTTCTTTCAAAGCATGATGATCGTGTTCATGCAATGTATCCTGCGTTTCATCATGTACGTGTCTGTTTTTATACAAACGGTCCTGGTCTCTGCCTTCCATCTTATGTTTATCATTAATGCCGGGAGTCACTTTACCCTGTTTGTTTGCTGATGTATCTTTAACATAAAACGCATCTTTTCTCTGGTGTAAATGCTGTCTCGGAAGAGCAGCTACCTCAGGCTCCAGAAAAAACGGTGCTATTAATAAAAGGGCCCCGATTATCAGTAAAAGATAAGCTATAAATCCACGTGTGATCGTTCCGGAGACCATCCGTTTAAAAATGCCGGTTATATTACTCCAATGAAGTATAATATGCAATAATAGAAGGACCAAAAACAAAAAGCCCAGGATCAGGTGTATGTATCCCCAGTCGTGACGCGTCATATTCCAAAAATATAGCTCCACATCGCTGCCATAAACCATGTTTCTCTTAAATCCGGGTAAAAGAACATATTTAAGCAAAAAACCTATACCGGCCATTGCCAGTAAATTAAGAAACATTATAACATCAATAACTAAATTTATTTTTAATTTGTTATTACCATACCAGTTACTCATGATCTTGATTTTTATAAATTAATAAACCTTTTATCTGATCTTTTATCTGAAAGAGCCGAGCCATGTTTATTAAACCAGCCGGTTCTGATATTTTCAGCGGCATCAAACTCCTGCACATAAGGTTTGATGTCCAGTAAAGGCGTGCCATCAACAATATCCACATTTTCAATATAAAGGATATTTCCTTCCGCTTTTATCAGCTTAACTACGGATAATCCTATCTGGTTCGGTCGTCTCGGGGCCCTTGTTGCAAATACACCACGCATTTCAGTATCAAAGAACGGTCTGACAACCAAATTAAATCCTTTAGAAAGATGCAGATGATATATTAATATTATATGTGAAAACCCTTCAATATCTTTCAGCCCCGGCAAATATTCCGGATCCAGTTCCACACTTCCTTTAATTCCTTTCCCTGCAGCAGGCTGAACAGGCATATTTACATTAGTGTTAAAAGGAGACCTTATTATGCCTATTTGATCATATATTATTTTATCCATTTTTGCTCTTTCTGTTTTTCAAAATTACTTTCCTGATAAAAATGCAAATGTGATAATAATTCCAAATTTAAATGAACTTTTGTTCATTTGAAAATTATTTTCTTTATAAACTTTTCAAACTTAAATAATCAATGTAGTATAACACTTTCAAGGAGAAACTGTTATTATGCCCTGATATCAAATTTTCGCAGGAATTGTACAAATTATTATATAACCCTGATACAATCACATTGTCCTGATCCAGCAATAAATTTTTCCAAACCACCCGTAACTCACTTCCGGGGGCAAATTGCCACGAATACACAATATCCAGGTTGAAAGCATTATAATTAATATTATGATAATCTGAATAATCTGTATTCTCCAGGTAACCATTATCATTCAGAAGCCAGAAACCGTTGTATTCAACTTTCTGCCAATAATGACGTAAACGCAGGTTTACAGAAGATCTGTTACTAAAAATGTAACCTGTGGAAAAAATATTTGAAAAGGCAGTGATATTTCTGTTACCGAAAAAGATATTATCAGACACATCAGTATATACCCACCCTTTTTCATTATATATCAGGTCATTTGCTATATAATAAGTAAATCTTAACCGGTTACACAATCTGTATATTATCCCATACCCGTGATGATAAGTGTTTATTTCAGTATCAAAAGCCTGCCATGATTCCAGATCAGTATTGAAGTATATTCTTTTTCTTTTATCAGTATTGTATGAATAATTAAATACAATAGCATTTTCCGTAGGAATATAATAGCGTCCCTTCATTCGCGGCTCAAAATAATCTTTTAAACCAAAAGGATAATAAGATACCGACAACTCTGCTCCATTAAAATTCTTAAAATATGCTGTTGAAATAAAATTGATATAAAATCCTGTAAAGTCAACAGGATTGTAAATACTTGTTCTTGAAAATGTCAATGAATTATTCCAGTTCAGCATTTTCCAGAAGGGGTCAAAAATATAATAACCAAAAGAAACAGAAGATCCGGTTTCGTTATTATATTCATTATATCCCATATCGTTAATATCATATTTATCGCTGATTAAGTATTGAGAAACATAATAACGAAAATTCCCTGATATCTTTCCTGCCTCAATATCATAACGATAACCATAATCTGTTACCGAATCATCAATAAATTTTTTACTCACAGTGACATTCCCGTATATATGGTAAGAATTATTTTTAGT
>Ga0180433_10000629_pt1 | contig 59821 bp, 78 predicted proteins | sample SS_ome_8_FD_132980 | JGI IMG/M metagenome (GOLD analysis project Ga0180433, IMG submission 132980) | Hypersaline lake sediment archaeal communities from the Salton Sea, California, USA - SS_1_D_1 metaG | ecosystem: Environmental > Aquatic > Non-marine Saline and Alkaline > Hypersaline >... | reverse complement strand
CTTCCGTGTAACACTGCCGGATGAATGCCGCACACCCTCTGTCTCCAGCCGTGGCACTGGCAGTCTTGGCCTTCGGCTTCCCCTTCGGCTTGCTGGGGGAAGAGGTCTTGGCCGTCTTGGCCGTCTTGGCCGTCTTGGCCGTCTTGGCCGTCTTGGCCTTCTTGGCCTTCTTGACGGGTGCGGATTTTCCCGTCTTCACCGTCGTCCCCTGCTGTTCCCCCGTCTCCGGCGCTTTGGGGGTCAGGGTCACTGTCCGTCCCCCGTTGCTGGGGGAGGGTTCCGTCTGAGGCGCTGTGGTCGCCGTCTGTTTGGCGTCCTCTGTCATTCTGTCCGTCCTCCCTGAAGAGAAGACCGGGACGGCTGTATCACCCGGTTAGACCACGGGGGCTAGGCCCAGTGGGCGATACAACCAGTCCCGGCCAAGTGCATGTCTGTAGTTGTGGTCTAACACGGCCTTGAAGATACCCCCGTGTGACCGTCCTGTCAAGAGATTTTCAGCTAATCCCGGCCTGATTCCCCCAAGTTCTTGGCGGGTCTGTAGTTGTGACAAGAAGATTTTCAAAAGCACAGATTCGGCCGGTTCTAGGCCGGACTGCCCTTGTTTCCTGAAGAGGAACGGAGTTCTTATGGAGAAATTAGACGAATCCCTATTCACTTGTGTAACCGTATTGTTCTGTTTACCTGTTATACGTGTATGTAACAGAACAGTTCTGGTTGTGTGATGACTAGGGATTCGTCGCATTTTCCCTACGCCTCCGGCTTCCGCGTTCCTCGGGGTTTGACTGGACGTATCTTGCGCCAGACGTTCAACCCCATGACCACGTCGTGGAGTCCGTAGTGTCTCAGGGAAACAGGACCGTTGCTGGTGGCTATTCCCTTGGACTTCCGGGATTCAGTCATCCCGTAGGACTTGGACAGGTTCACCCTCAGAATCAGGGTGTCCCCGTCCACCTCTACGGTTACGTTCTGCATGACATGTCCTTTCTGCCTGTGTGTGTGTGCGTTGTGGGAGGACGGAAATCCTACTCGTCGTCAATGGTCTCCGCCACGTCCCTGAGCTTGTCACGACCGCTTTCCTGCCTTACTAGGGCAGCTTCATATAGCACGTCGTCCCGTAGAGACGTTACGTGATCCTTGATTAGCTGGGAGAGGACGGCGGGTTCCAGAGCGTCCAGTTCCCATGATTCATCCCCGAAGCGTGCCATGTAGTCTTGACAGCGCGTGTCCGTCAGTTTGGCCGGGTTGGGCGGAGGCGTGTATTCCTCCACTTGATCCATGTTCAGAGCTATCCGTAACACGTTAGTGTGGGCCAGGTAGAGGTCCAACCGTTCCTGGATATCCCTGGACATGTCAATCCCGCTGGGGTCATGGTCTCCCAAGTGCAGAACCGTGACGGACTGCCCGCAGCGTTCGTAGGCTATGTGACGTCGTGCAGCAGCTTCCATTTCAGAGTCAGAGACATAGCCTCTGCACGCGAAGTAGTCCACGTCCAGTTCCCCGGCCACTCTGGCCACCACTCCCACCAAGGCTTCCTTCTCTACCCAGACCTCCACTCTGTGTGGCTGGTCCTCCCACTTGTCCACGGCGTAGGACCTGACGCACGCCTGCACTATCTCTCCCGGACTCCCCCAGTGGGAGTTTCCCTGGAGATTCCGCGTGCGGTCCTCTATAGCCTCCCAGTCCAGGTAGCCACCGCGGCGCGCCTTGCTCACCAGACCTCCCAGCCTTTTGTAGTCCCTCATGGTGTTGGCTATGTGGCCTCTGGCCACGAACTGATAGTAGAGTTGGCGGAGCGTAAGGGAGTATCCCTGCCCCCTGTATTCCGCCACTATCTCTATTACCTTCTCCACCACAGGCCAGCTTTTGTGGTTGAATCTGACCGTTTCGTAGCAATGCTTCATTGTATGTCCTCCGCTTCCAGCTCCAGGGTGAAGTCCCCTGACAGGGGGTATGCGCGCACGGCCATAGCCTCTGTCTCGAAAAACGCCTTGCAGACCCAGACGGGGAACGGCCTGTTGACGCATTGCTGGAGGGCGAATGGTCTTTGCAAACCTCTCCCCATGTTCCGGACCCTGAAGGTGTCGGGGAGGGAGAGGCGCGCCGTCTTGGTTATCATCCGTCTGGGGGTCTTGGTTATCCTGCGTTCACTCCCAGCATCCCGTCTGCGGGTTTTGGTTATGGCCCGTCTGGGGGTCTTGGTTATCTGTCGTTCTTCTGGCAAGTGGGTTCCTCCACAGTGTTACAGACAGCGCAGTCCGGATTGGGGCAGGAAGAGACGCCGTGTTCCATGTCCTCCAGCAGGTCCCTTATGTCAAGTTGTCGCCTGCCGGGTCTGGCGAATGGTCGGGTCCGCGTGTGGAGCCCGTTGATATTCCAGACACTTCCTGGAGGCAGGTCTACCTTCAACTGGGAGTCCAGGCAGGATTCGTCCAACGTAGCGCCGTAGACCTTGCACGTGGCACGGATGGTAGCCAATCCCACTGTGCGCCTGCATAGCCGGAACAGACACTCATTAGCTCCGCGTTCATCTTCCTTGAAGAACCGCATGGTGAGCCAGTGCGGGAAGGGTTTCTGCTTCAGCTTGGACAGTGCCCAGATAGGTGTCTTGGTCCCTGCCAGCCTGCGCACATCGTATTCATGGCTAGCCATTGGTGTCCTCCACAATCACTTCTGCCCCTTCTGGCAACAACATTTTGTTCAAGACGTTTTTGGCGTCGGACAACACTTCCTCCGCTGTCAGTCTGAGGCGGAAAAACGTCCTTCCCGCTAGCGTGAACCTGAATCCAGATGGATTGCCCTTGTAGCTCACAGGGGTAATCACTACCTTGAATGTGCGGCCGTCTGTGCTGCGAAACGTGTATCGGCATCGCCTAGACATGGCTGTGGGCTCCCCTACACTCTTCCAGACATTCCCGGGCCAGCCCATAGTGGTCGTACGGTTCACCACAGATAGGGCAAATCCAATGACCGTCGCGCGTCCGAATTACTTCCAGGACCTCCAATTGGTTTCCGCGTCTCATTCCGTTGACCTCCGTTGAACAAGAACATGGTAAATGGGCAATTCCCATACTGAGAGTCTACCTATACTATAGTGGAAGTCAAGAGGATTTTTAGCGAATTCCAGTGGAATTGTCACAGTCTGTTGGAAGACTTTGACTTGTAACATGCTACTTTTCAAAGAAAAAGACATGCGGAATCGGTCTAGACCGAGTTTCGAGTAGGTCCGTCCGGGGACTCCCCTGGACGCACAGGAACCCCTCTCCAAATAGCTAATCACGGCTCAGGAGACGCCGCGTGAGCGCCTTAGCGGTCCCTGCGGGTATTCCGGGAGTCCCGAGACTCTGTGTAGCGTGGAGTCCAGGTAGAGGAACAGCCGGGTCAACCTGAGCCAACCCGGCTGTTGTAGGGAGGACCGACATTCCGCCGGTTCGCTCACACTATGGGTTCTTGGCCGTGATGATTCCGTTGACCACGGTTATGTCCGTGTCGCTGGCGAACGTCACCGTTCCGGTCCAACCACTGGACGGACTGGCAACGGGACCCGTCTTGAACGCACCTATGGAATGGACGCCGTTGGCCAGAAAGTCACCGGCTGGGCTGGAGGTGGAGTAGAAGTATGTCCCCGTCCCGCCGTAGGTCCCGGACCCTATGGCCGAGACCAGAATGATACTGGCGGAAGCGGAAGCGTTGTTCAGAAAGACCCAGTAGGGCGTTCCGGACCCGCCTAGCGCTATCTGGTAAGTGTCCTGGACGGACAGAAGGGTAGCTTGCTGGTTGATATAGAAACAGTGATACGTTCCTGCCTCTCCGGCCTGTCCGGCCGTGATTGACCATGCGTTCCAAACGGACGCTATGCTGTCCCCGGCTTCGCCGTCATAGTAGTAACAGACACAGTTCCCGTTGAAGCTGGTGTGGTCCGGGAGAATGGCGAAGGTGTTCCGGAACAGTTCCGTGTTGTAGGTGGCCGAATCCCAGATTCCTATGATGCTGTCCGCTTGGTCGGACACACGCATGTCCACACGGTTGTTCTCCAGACGGGCATATGTCTGACTGACCAGATTGACGGCTATGTGTATCTCTCCCGGCGCGCCGTTCCCCGTCATGGTGTATTCACCCCAGCAGTGCTCCATACGGAAGTAGGAACAACTGGTGGCCTTGACCAGTCCGGCTACGCAACCGTCTACAGCGGAAGCCACCAAGAACCGGCAGTCCTTGATAGTCACGTCTCCACCTGAAGCCTCCACGGCCCAATAAGTCACAGTGTCACTGACCGGGAGAAGCTGGAGATAGATATCTTTGAGACTGCCTCCACTGCTGGGGAAAGCATAGAGCGGACCCACTTCATTGGTCAGGACTACGCCCTGTCCCTCCACTGTGACTCCGATCACGTCCACATAGTCTTTCCCCGTGACCGTTTCTTCGTAGACTCCAGGCATGACCAGAACCGTGTAGCGGTTGTCTGCGGCGGCGTCCGCTATAGAATCAATCGCGCTTTGAATGGTGGTGTAGGCATTGTTGGACTTGGCCACAACCACTGTGTTGGTGAAGAGGACCTGTCCTGCGGACAACCAATCATAGATGGTCACAGCGTCCGCGCCGCTGTAGGTCAATGCGCCAGCTTCCCCCAGCATCCTGACCGTGATTTCCTCATATCCTGTGGCCATTGAAATGGGGCGAATGGCGGCGGCCCTACCCAGATTCAACCGGGTTCCGTCCTGGAGTTCAACGAAATCTGTGGGATTCATGGTAGAAATCCAATCCTCAATTGTGGTCTTGTCCGCGCCGGAGAGTTCAAAACTTCCCGGCAGTCCAACCGGCCGTATCCGTAGCCGGTCCGGTTTGTCGTCGGCCGCTGGAGATTGAATAGCGGCCAGTTCCTCCACGTTGGTGAAGGAACCATCCTGTAGTTGGATCAAACCCTTGCGCATGGAATCTCCTAGGGGTTGTAGAACCTCCCGGTTCCGTTAGTGAATGGAAACGTGGGGACCGGAGGGTTGTAGAGTGAGACTGTGCCCCTGTAGGATAGGGAGGCGTCCACCTGTGTGGCTTGTGTTCTCTCTCCCTGTGAGAACCAGAACGTCACTTCGTCTAGTTCACCATCCCACAGAGTTGCTCCTAGCGAATCTGCCCCTATGTAGAGGTAACGGGTCAGGTCCGCTTGTGTTCGGAAACAAGCGTGTTCATAAATGAAATAGTCATCCGCTACGCCCATCACCCCGTCCAGGAAAACTCTGCCTATCCCCTTGTCAGGGTCTGCCGTGGGGGTAGCCGGGTAGGTGAACTCACGAGAGAAGACCACGTTGTGCCAGTTCCCGTCGAACAGAACGGATGGTTCTACATAGTAGAAGGTGTAGCCTAGGCCAGCTACCATCCGCAGATAAGACGCTCCCGGAGTGGCATTACAATAGTAATACCCACGAATGTCCCTAGCGGAGTCGTCTATGTGGAAGAGGGTGTATTCAGTGTTATACGCTGGAATTGTGGCCCGTCGTATCCAAAGGCTGATGGTGAATTCCCCTATCCCCTTGTCAGGGTCATTGTCCGGGGGAGCCTGAAGCATACCATTGATAGCGTCTGCCCTTATCTTGAAGTATCCAGCGGCGTTGGTGTTTACAGCGTTGCCGTGGATACCCGCGTTGCCAAACGTCATGGACCCGCCGTTGACCACTTCCAGGGAGGAACCTCCCCCAGTGGCGTCCGCCATTTCTGTGGGGGTCCCGGTCTCGTCCAGTCTCCAGACACAACGGAGTTGGGAATCCCATTGTTTGAGCAACCAGCTATCGAACAGACCGGGGTCCTCCGGCGTCAACCAGTCATTGATAGCCAATGCGTCCCCGGTTTTGTAACGGCATGGCGCCCTATCCAACACCAACCGGAGGTCCGTGATTTCATTCCCGGACGTGGTGCGAATCAACCTTCCCGTGGTGGCGTCTGCCCCACGGACATACGCGCCGCTGGGAAGAGGGATGACGTTTCTGGGAACGAATTTGGACATGACTTCCTCCCTGCTAGGGGTAAGGCGTGTAGGACTCCCCGTCATAGCGCTTGACTTGGCTGTCTCCGCTGTCGAAGTAGAATTCACTTGGGGCAGCTAGAAGAACGCCGGGGTTGGGAATGAGGGAAGCCGTCTCCACAGAGAATTGTCCCTCCACCAAACCCGTGACTCTGAATCCCTCGTCGGCCGTGACGCGGGTCCCGCAGGGACATACGGCAAAACCTGTAGAAACAGCCCGTAGTTTTCCGTTGACCAGCAATGCTTCGCTCATGGCAACACAATGCCTCCGTTGGTTTCGAGTCCAGGGGTATCACCCGTTATGGCGCCCCTGTTAGCCACGCCGTTGGCGTCGGCCACAGCGCCGTAGTCGTAATTGGTTCCAGCATTTCCGGAATCCGACGCCTCCAGAAGACCCAATGCGTAAGCATAAAGTCCTATCTTGTTGTTTTCCACATCGCTGTCAATGACGCGCACTATGCCTTGACAGAGGACAGCCACACCGCGGATGTTGTAGCGCACCAAGCAACTGTCCATGCACAGAGTAGACGCCTTGCAACGGATTCCGCCTCCAGTTTCATCATCCGCCTGCGCACCCTCAAAGGTCACTCCCCTGAACTCCAGATACTCCCTGTGTGGACTGAACACCTCCACAAGCGCGTCCACGTTCTTCGTGATCCCGGCGTATGCGGTCTCAGTAGAATCCGAAGCGCCGGAGGGAGTGGTAATCGTAACCGTTTTGGCCGTGTCATTGTGGGCAGTTACCGTGAAGAACCCATTGTTGTCCGGGTCCGTGGTGTATCCCTGTATGAAGATGATGCTGGTTCCGTCTATGACAGTAGATAGGTCCGGTGATCCGGAGAAGGTAATCACGGTTGATCCGCCGGTCACGGCGAAATCCGAGATTGTAAGTTCGTCGCTGTTGACCAGAGCAGTGAATCTGTGGTTCTCCGGATTCTGTGTATCACCAAGTATTTCTATCTTTCCATTTCCGTGTGTGCTGGCCAAGGCTGTGACTTGTGTCATGGCCGTATACGAGTAAGCTCCTGCGGCCACGTTGATTCGGAGAGTTCCCGTATCAGTGATCCAATATGACGATGTTTCAGATAGGGCATGTTCCAGCGTTTGCCACGGGTTCCCGCTTGACCCGTCCCCGGTTACGTCAGACCCTGTGGGGGAGATATACCTGTTGACCAACGTAGTGACATAGGTTCCTCCCGTAGGGGAAGCTGGAAGGGTGAACCATGCGGACCCGCTGAAGTAGATCAACACGTCCTCGTCGTCAACCCATGCTACCCAGCCTTCGCGGGGAGTGGCGAACAACCAACCGCTGTAATACATAGCCACATCACCGGCGTGGCCGGTCCAGTCTCCTGTAGGACTGGTGGCGACCAGATACGTGTCACCTTCGGCAGGACTTCCGGGAGGTGTGGACAGATCGCGGTCCTTGACCGAAAGCTGGGTAAAGGTGTCCAACCTGTTCAAGGCTTCATTGTGGATCACCTCCGCGTTGGCCTGTCCTGTGGCCAGACGCGGGAGGTTGGTTTTTGGAGTATTGCTCATTAGATGGTTCCCTCTCTGGCGAATCCTCTGGTTGGTCCGCCGGACGTGGAGACTTGCGCTATCCTGACGTTCACAAGGTCTCCGGGGGTCAAGCCGTCTTCAGTCTGCGAACCATCCCCAGTAGCGGGATACACCACGGACGTGGCGGAGTCAACCACAATCGTCCGAAGCGGTGTGGCGTCTCCGGGGTTGGCCAGTATCTCCACTACGTAGGATTCCTCGCTCTCCAGAAGCGGGATTATCCCTGGAGAACTGAAGAGCTTTACGGGCATTCTGGTCCGGCGTATCCAGGAAATGGTCAGGTCATTGGCTGTGTTTCTGCTTCCGGTTATATGGACTGGGGAGAAGGGTTTGACTCCGTTGGCCTGGAAGTCCAATTGGGTTTCTGCGGCCGTTGTGGCGTCCCCTCCGGGGGAAATGCACTTCCAGTAGCTGGACACGCCATACCAGATATGAAGGTGAAGGAATCCCCTGTTGACTCCAACGGAAAGCGCGCCGGACATGTTTGTCAACAGAACAAACCGTTCCCCCATAGAGTGACTATTGATAGCCCATTCTGTTCCACGGAGTCCACGCAACAACTTGCCTAGTCTGTATGTGCGCGGGGACCCTGTTGGAGCAGCATTCTCGAAGGCTATGATTTCATCGCCAAGAAGGGCCATGTAACCGCCTCTGTAGATATCGTCTTCGTCCGCGTTGGCCAGCGTTCCGTTGGTCAACACCACGTCCACAGTGTTTTCTCTATCCCAGTATCCCTCCGGACCAGAAGCCAACACAGTATCCGCAGTTCCCATGACGGTTTCTATAGGGGCATATCCGTTTTGATACTCCAGTTCCCCGGACGTGAAGGACTCATAATAGAATGCGCCAGCATACTCCAGGTCCGGGTTGGTGGTGCATTGGGCTATGTAGAGGTATGCCGAACCATTGCCAGCCACAATATCCGTGGGGATGATGGGCGGAATGTCACAAAGGTAGAAACTGATATCCGGGGGGACATAAAGCGCATTGGCTGGAAGGTCCGGAGCATCCGCTATCCCGGAGTAGCCTTGTCCTCCAGTAGCCTCTACCACTCCCTCCACTACCAAAAGGCTGTTGATCCCCACGTCCACACGTTTGACGAAAATCCCGAAGGTAGTGTCGTCGAACATGGTGACTTCCAGAATGTCGTTAGCCTCTACTGTGACGCTGCTGGGAGGAAGCTGGAGCTTTATGACCTGCCGTTGGACCCACGGTTGCCAAAGCTCCCTGGACGCTATCTCACGCGCCGTAGCGCCGTTCATAGCCACGGCCAAGTTCAGGTTCACCACGGTATCCGCAGGGGTCTGGATTCTACGTTCTCGCTGGCTCCCCTGTTGGTAGTCGGCGTCCTTGTCTATGTATTGAAGGTTCACTTCACGGGGAAGGTCTCCCCCGAAGACCTCGCTGATTTCAGCAGGACGCGCCGGATCACTGTCTTCCTCGTGCGCCGCCAGACTATCCGGGTCCAGGACCGTGACTTCAGAGGTCTCACGCGGTTCTATCACCAGAACACCATTGGATTGTCTGGCCACCAAATCGAACGCGGTCATTAGTGGGCTAAGAACCTGTGAGGTCTTCTGGGGACCGGGAACGGCGTAACCGTCCAGGTTGCCAGTGACTGCGGTCACGTCATAATCCGTAGCGTCCAGACCCGCGCGCGTCAGAATATCCACTAGGGCGGATTGCACGGTCTTGGAGGATTCGGCCTTGACCTGGAACGAGAATTGGGGAATTCGGTTCCCAAAGTCTCCGAGATACAGCCTGTGGAACAGCATGTAGGCTGTCCCCCTGAACGCCGGAACCTCACTTGCCCCCTCGTAAGCCTCTATGATATCGTCCGGGTCCTGTGTCATGCTTCCAGGGTAGAAGCGGATTTCATCCGCCACACGGCTGGAGTAGCGGGGGTCCTCCCCGCTGTCGTAGATCAATACCCCGTCTGCCCATACTTTGTCTATGTCCTCTATCTCTCCCTCGCAGATAGCAACGGCCACGTCCACGTAATAATAATAGTTGACTGTAGACGGACTGGTGGTTCCTCCACCTCCCTTACCCACACTCTCCCCCGGAGTCTCGTTGGCCACCTCTATCAACGTGGAAACCCATATGACGGTCCCGGAGATTCTGATTCCCGGACCCAGACAATACTTGACGCCTGTTCCCTCCGAAGCCGTCTGGACTTGCAGGGAGCCCACTCGTGAACCATACATAGGTTCGGGCTCGTCCTCCGGGAAAATCAGAGGGAACAGGAAAGCGTTGTCAATGTAACTCCCAACCGTGGCTCCCAGTATCCCTCCCACGGGACCTAGCGCTACGCTTCCAGCCACGCCTAGAACTACTGTTGCCACGGTTCAACCTCCGGGAATCTCAGGACGGCCAACAGGCGCTTTTGCCACGGGGGAGTATACCCATGTTCTACCACTCTACCCACAGTAGTGTAGGTATGCAGCATCCCATAGTCAGTCCTGAAGGCCGCGTGTTGTGGCCAACGCTTGGCGCTGTTGAACCAGAAGACCAACACGTCTCCCGGTTGCTGGAGGAAGGCGGGGATGGGCGTCAGGCCGTTATGTAGCATCACCTCCAGCATCCGGTTGTCCCGCGCCACACGCGGATACTTGGTGTCATCCTGCACGGGGATTCCCATATCGGACGCCACACGAACCACCAACCCCACACAGTCCAAACCGGAAATGGGAATCCTTCCTTGGTGATGGAACGGAGTTCCCAGATATCCGCGCGCCAGTCTCACTATGTCTCTTGCTGTGCTCATTTGGAAAGTGGGGTCTGTAGCATGGCGTCATTGCCGGGAATGAAGGGGAATCCTCCGAAGTTCACCTGATTGAAGAACTGGTTTTTGCACGTGCCCCATATCTTGTTGCATCCGGCGTAGACCGTGAAGCGGTCTCCAGCCTGGATAGTGTATGGGGCAAACACGTAAAACTCTATGTATTTGGTTCCGGTTAGGTCTACATGCGCCTTGACTTCGAAGGCCAGTCCGGAATTGTTGCCGGAGGTGAAGGTGAGAAGACCATACTGGAAGTATCCCGCTGTGCGTCCGGCCGCTTGGTCTCCGGGGTCCACATTCACTATGGTGAAAATCCTCCGGTTGGAGACCGCGCCCACTTCCCCAGTGTCAGTCCATGAGGCTAGGTTGATTCCGCAGGCAGTGTCTCCAAGCGTGTGTCTGCACGTTCTCCCGTAGACCTCTCCAACGTTCTGGTTCAACCAGCGCCCTATCCCCTCTATCTTGGCTTGCCATTCCTCTCCGTTGTAGGTCACTTCGACTATCCAATAGCGGTTGTGTTGGATTGCTCCAGCCCACGGATAGCGCCAGTCCACCAGATAGTGGTCAATCTCCGCCTCCCGGAACTTTCCCGTGCGAAGGTCCGAAGCTGTAATGGTAGCATCATTTATGATACCTACTATCTCCAGGTTGTCCGGACGAAGGCTGGAAGTCTTCTGATAAGCCGTGGCGTTCACGCCGCCGGACGGGGTATACGTCTGGTCCGTTCCGTTCTCTGGGAAGATGACGGGCCGGTCATGGTCTGTGAAACGAAACGTCACAGCATCCTGTCTGGTGATCCGCCACAGATTGCACCAACGGTGAACCCTTTCTCCCGTGAGCCAGGCTATCCAGTTATCCAATGCGTAAGGCATAGATCATCCCACGTAAAAGGTTCCTGCTCCAGAGTTCCACAGGGCAGCTACGGCGTCATCCGACAACAAAGCCTCTCCCGCGTCATCATCGTTCTTGGCCCCTGCCCAGAAGTAGAATTCGTCCATGTCTCCAGGCCACGCGGATGTTCCGTCATACTTTCTTCCCAGTATCAGGTCTTCGTCCCGGTTGACTCCCGCTTCCCACATTTCTGTATCATGGCCAAGTCCACTGGTGTTTCCCAACAAGTTCCCGTCCAGATAGAGCCATTGCTCTGCCGAAGTTGGGATTCCTAACAAGTTGTATTCCATTTTGTGTTTGAAGATAAGGTTGTGCCACTGCCCATCGAATAAATTGAGAGAATGCACGTTGAAGCTGAACCCCAGCGCCGGTCCTATAGTAGCCGAGTCCGCCACCAACCAAATGTAGCTGTAGTGATTGGCCAGATAGATGGTGAAGTCACTCCCGGTTCCTGGAGCGGGATTGCCTATCCAGTAGACCAGATAGTATCTGTCGCCGTGGCTGGCGGGTGAGGTGTCATACCTGAACCAGAGCGACCATGTCCAGTGGTGAACCTCCACGGGTGTGCTCAAGTTCCCGTCTCGTGTGAAGTAGCCTCCGGACAAGTTGGTTCCTGCCCCATATCTTCCTGTAATGGACGTGGGGGATACCACTAGGGACAAATCATTGTTGGCTGGAGCAGTATCGTCTCCCATGCTTCCACTCTGGTTGAATTGCCACGCGGCCAACAAGAAGTCGTCGTGTTCGTCAAGGTCCGGATCACCCCAGCCTGCTCCACCAAGCTTGCGGAGTCTGTGTGTCCATAACCCTACAGGAGTGGACCCGTCCAGAATTGAAGGATCAACCAGACTGGACGTGACCGAGTATTCCGGGGGAACCTCTGCTATCTCTGTGACTCCGGTTCTGTTGACCAACTCTAACGGATATGTGCTGCTGGGGTTGTTGGCGATGATGAATCTGGGTCCGCCTGGACGCATGTAGGTGGCGGGAGGAAGCCATATCTTGGAACCGGGGTTGGCCACGGACACATATTGCACCCGCGGTGACTGGGAACCCAGCTTGTGGTTGGTCCCTATAGGGTTCCAGAACGAACCGCCTAGATGTTTCTCCAGGGTAATCATATGGCCAACCATTTGAACAAAGTGGTGTAACGGGCAAGCACTATCTCCACGGTCTTCCCCAACCCCACCAAGGAAATCAGGGTGTCCTCGTGATCCCGGATTTCAAACGTGTAGGAATCACTGGCGTTGTGGATATACCAGTAGGGTCCCCCTCCCGGAAGGGAAGTGGGGTTGCTGGGGAGAAGCAATGCGTATCCGTTGGCGGAGGGTGTGACGTGCAGGACTCTCCCGTCATTCAGGGAAATGGTTCTGTCGGCGGACAGGGTTATGTAGGCCGCGCCGCCGAAGAAGAATTCCTCGGACTGCGCTACCTCGTCGCGGATTTCCACCAAGGGGATGTTGGGTATCTGTCCTATGTCAAACGCTTCGTGTGACATTCCCAAAGACAGGTCCACTTCCTTCCCGAATCTGACCGGGACGTCGAATTCATACCCAGCCGTCACGTCCAGATTCCCGCCGGGTGCGGTTGTGAACGTGATTATCCCTGTGGTGGTGTTGACGGACCATCCGGAGGTCTGCTCCACACCATCTATTCCCACGCGGACGGTTCCCTGGACTGGTTTGGTTATGGTGCGCACACGGTCCACCAACAGGTCTTGGTAGCGTTTGACTAGCTGGAACTGTGTCAGACTGCCGTCCCCTGTGCGTAGAAGCTGGTCAAAGGCCGTGACGGCTATCCCCTCGTCGTCAGAAACCCTTCCCTCCGCCGTAGAGGCATAGTCCAACCAGTCCTTGTAACGGAACCCGTAGGCCGGACCCAATCTGCGGATGTAGAACTCCGCTACTTCCCGCAGTTCGTCCCTGGACTTTATAGCCCACTTCACGTCATAGCGTCTACGGGCAGACTCCCAATGCGGGATGCGCTCTTCCGCGCCGGAGTCCGTTACGATGATAGACGTGCTGAAACCCGGACCTCCGGAAGTCCCGTAGCTGATAGCGTCTGAGAACCTAACCTCGTGAAAGCCCACGGTTCCTCTCCTGTTCTACGAAGGACCGGCCTACCCTGTGCAGGTCGGCGGATATCTGTGTCTGTGACCTCCGGAACGAATCAGCATCCGGCGTGTGGACGTGCATGGTGACATTCTGAGTGAGGCGGGAACCGCCTGCCTCTCCATTGGCCATGACTCCCAACCGTCCTTTGGAATCCCTTCCAAGAGGCATAACCGCCTCCGGTCCGGATTCCCCGAAGATTCCGGTCTCTCCCCCGGAAGTCTGGAAGTCCGTAGGACGCATGAACACACCGCCATACTGCTGGGGACCCAGATTGCCACCGCCGCGAAGACCCGCGGTGACAGCGGAAGTGCTTCCGCCTCCCCCACCACTGCTGGCGCCCACTCCAGCGGCAAACCCGGCCTGGAGTCCTCCAGTAATCAGGTTGGCTAGCTGCTGTGTCACCATTTGCTTGAAGACCATCCGTGATATCTCTTTGGTCACATCGCGGAGGGCGTCCTTGAACGACTTGGCTTCCCACGTCATTAGCTCAAACTGTTCAGCTATCTCTTGACCGGCTTCACGCGCTATGTCTCTGAAGATAGCCATTCGTTCTTCCAGCTTCTGAGTCTGGCGTATTTGCTCGTCTATCAGAGCTATGTCCTGTTGGGTCAGTTCTATTCCCTGAGAGCGCATGTCCTGCTTGATCCCCTCCAGGCGGATAGCACGTTCCCTTTCTTCGTCGGACATAAGGATCATTTCGCGTTCCAAGGCAAATTCCCGGCGGAGGTCGGACATGGCCTGTATCTTGCGGAGTTCTTCGGTCTGTTGGACCTGCTGTTCTATCTGGTCCGTATGCCACGCCGTGAACCTCCCTCCCTCTTCCTCCACGGCCTTGCGCGCGCGTGCAAGAATGAGTTCACGCTCCCTCTCCGCATTCCCCAGCAACAGCAACCTGTTTTGCTCTTCCATATCCCGGAGAATCTCGTTGAATTTCAAAGCGGCGTTCTTATCGTTGATAGCCTGTATCTCTCGGCGGACGGACGCCTCTTGCTGGGAGGAAAGGTCCAACCCTTTTTCCTGCACTACGGTTCTGGCCTGTTCCAACGCTGTGGTGAACCTGCGTTCGGCGTTGGTTTGTCCTATAGCCTCTCGCTCCTTCTGGAGACCTTCTATCACCTTGTCGAACGCTTCCTCCACCTTCTTTTTCTGGAGAAGAGCTACTATAGCCTCCAATTGGACATAGGCTTCATGGTCTTGGTCCAGACCCACGGCCTGCAATGCGTTTCTGGCCTTCAAGAGTTCATTTTCCTGCTCTTTCCCTCCCGCTGTCTTTCCTATCAGGTCTGCTTCCTGCTCTAGCTGGCGCACGCGCTCTCTCACGTCCTCTACGGCGTTGGTCTGGACCTGGACCGTCAATGCCTCTCTGAGGCGCTGGAGAAGAGCGTCTTTCCCCTTCAACATTTCCTTATCCGCCTGTATGGACGCCTGGAGGACTTCTTGCTCCACCTTGCGCAATTCCGCAGACTTCCCCACAAGCTGATTCTCTTGCTCCACCAGACCTATTCTCTCGGTCAGGAAGTTGATTCCCTCTCGTTGGTCCGTGGGTTGGGATAGTCCCTCCACAGCCTTGTTGATAGCCTCCAACATCGTGGGGTCCACATCGGGGAGGTCTATCTTGATCTTGTCGGGGATGTTGAAATCCCCCATGCCGAAGTCCAATCCAAGCGAGTCCTTCAGCTTCTGCTTGTATCCGTCCAGTTTGTCCCCTACCCAATCAAAGAAGTCACTCCAATTCGTGGGGTCAGGACCATCGGCCAAGTCGCGCTTGATTTGCTCCACGGCGCTCTTGTGCAATTCTACGGCTTCCTGGACATGGGCTATGGATTCGTCTATCAACGGGTTCAGACGACTGGATAGGTCCGCACCTCCCAATTCCCCGGCTTGTGTGCGGAGAGTGTCAATGGTCTCCTGGAACTCACGGTTCAACCCCTGCACGTCTACCCCTAACCGGGACAGAAGCGGTCCTCCAACCGTAGTGATCTTCTGTAGCGCAGCTATGAAGTCCGCGCCAAAGAGGACCATCCCCTGAGACAGCTTGTCAATCAACCACGTGACTGATTCTACGGCCGACTTGGCCAAGAGACTGATTGTCTCCACGGTTTGCCGGAAGCCTAGTATTACTTCACTCATAAAGACCTGAACGGCTTGGCTGTTGCTGGAGACATAAGCAGAAACAGAGAAGAGAGACAGGAAGACCGTCACCACGGCTATGGCCTTGCTTATGATAGCCACCAGCGCCACGGTCTGGGCAGTAGCGGCCGACATGGCCACGTTGTATCCCAGCAGGGACGCCGTAGCCGTTGCTATGGCCAATCCGGCGCTGTAGAACCCCAGCGTGACAGTCTTCAGGAAAACCACAGCCTTGATAGCCACTATGGCCGCTAGAGCCACAGCTACGCCTTGCAGGACTCTGAGCAGGACTTCAGCGGCGCGCGTGTTTTCGTCCACCTCCACCTTTAGTCCAACCATCATCCGGATAGTCTCCGTAGCCACGTCCACCACGCGCCGCAACGCGCCTGAGAGTCCGGCGTCTCCGGTTTTGAGAAACAGTTCCTCCACGGCGGATTTGAGATTGTTGATAGAGCCACGCAAGGTATTGCGCATGATTTCCGCCATGCGCTTGGCTTCCCCTGCGGCCGCTTCGTTGGCCTTGGTCAATGCTTCTACACGGTCCGCCGCAGACGCCAACGCCAGCGCCGCCGCAACGTTGCGTCTGCCGAATATCTCCACGGCTTTCCCAGCGTCCAGTCCACGGTCACGGAAGACCTTGAAGATTTCCGAGAGTGACTTGGTGGCTGGATCAATGTCTTCCAGCGCTATCCCCATTTCACGAAGGGCATACATAGCCTTCTCGGTCGGGTCCAAAATAGCGGCTAGGATTCCCCGCAGGTTGGTCCCGGCCATTGAACCTTGAATCATAAAGTCCCCGAGAACTCCTACTGTAGCGGACGTTTCCTCTATGGACCGGCCTAGTTGGGCAGCTACGGGTCCCGCCAGCTTCATGGCTTCGGAGAGTTCCGTCACATTGGTAGCTGCACTGTTAGCCGTATTCAGGAAGGTGTCCGTTACCCGTTCCGCTTCCGTGGCTGGGAGTTGGAATTGGCGAAGGGAACCAGCAACTATAGCCGCTGAATCCCCCAGTCCTATAGCCGCTGCTGTCGCCAGATTCAACGTTGGTTCCAGAGAGGCTATTGACTCGTTGGCTTCAAATCCCGCGCGGGACAGGGACAACAGGGCATCCCCTGCCTGTGTGGCGGAGAACTCAGTAGTTGCTCCCAGTTCCCGCGCGGAATCTTCCAGTCTGCCGAACTCCTCGGCCGTCGCGCCAGAGACGCCTTTGACCTGAGACATGACGAACTCGAAGTCCGCTATGATCCCAACTGCTTGACGAAAGGCTATAGTTGTTCCTACGGTGGCGAACAGACCTCCAACTATCCGTGTGACCGTCTTGGCCGTATTCCCGAACTTGTTGGTAGCCTTGTCAAGCTCGTTGGTGTCTCTGGTGGCCTGCGCCGCTCCTGCCCGCATTTTGTGAACGGCGTCCACGAACTGAGACGCGCCTACGCGCGCCTGTCTTGCGTCTATTCTTACTGGGAGGTCGGCCACGGTGTCTCCCCTTCCCTAAACGGTCCTGGAGTTCCTTCCGTTCATCGTCCGATTTCTTCCTGGCCCATTCAACCCATACCGAATCCAGACACGAAATCTGGTCGTATAGGTCCACGGCAAGTTCTCCTGAGTATCCGTGGAGTCTAAGCCACGCCTCCACGTCGGACACAGCGAACGGACACACGTCGAAGAGAATCTGCCGGCTCCGGTGAAGGTCAAGGAACGCCTCCCACGCCGGAATGAGGTCAACAAACAACGCGGGTTCATTGTCCAACGCTGGGGTTGGACGCCCTTTAGCTCTCCGGCGTTCCAGGAGTTTGATAAAGGGCGCCCATTCCAATTGCCAGCGTAGAACCGCACTCAGTTTCCCTCCGTTTCCTCTTTGTCGTCCTCGTGGAAGTTCTGTGCGTTGCGGGAGAACTCCAAAACGGCGTCGAAGAAGTCGGGGATGGATTTGTCCTGGAAGAACTTGAGCGCCTGCTCTGGGGAGTAGGGGATACTCACGTCTTCCCCGTTCTCCCCGGTCACTACCAACCCCTTCCAGTCCAGAAGAACGGTCTTGGCCATAGCCTGCTTCAGCAGACTGTCGGCCAGTTCCTCCGAGATTTGTCCCTTCCGCAGAGTCCGGAGGTGCGGCTTGCGCAGCTTCTGGAGAAGCTTTTCACACTTGGGATTCCCAAGCCGCGCAATCCGCACCTGTAGCCCGGGAAACAGTTCCGTCCAGACACCCTCCGTTTGCAGGGTGTCGTCCACCTTGAGCGAATCCAGCTTGAACCCAGCCATCGGGTTCCTCCCTATTGTGCCCTAGTTCCCGTCACGCTACGGGAGGGCATCCCGTAACGGATCACGTGTCCGCCGCAGCGAACTTGACCAGCCGAATGGTCACGTCTTCTGTGAGGTGACGTGCGGCTTCCCACGTCATGTCGGCGATTATGTCCGTGTTGATTCCTCCGCCAACACGGCGTCCATTGGTGTATTTGACCCTGGGCAGGTCAATGATGTAGACGTTTCCGTCTTCGTCCTCCACAACTGTGGACAAGGCGGACCACTCGAAGTCCAGATACTTGTCCATGACAGCTTCGTCTTCATAGTAGAGTTGGACGGTTCCCGTGGGGTTGACCTGTCCTACCCCCTTGCCGACCGGACCGAGGGAGCCCACAGCGGGTTTGTTCCGCAGATTGTTGGCCAGCGCCAGCGTGAAGGAAGTGACCTCTGTGACCTCGTTGTTCTCCAGAATGGCTTCCACGTCGGACGTGGAGGCTACTACCTCATTGTCCGGCGGGTCCTCTGTGTGATATCCGGCGGAGTCCGCCTGAGACTGTGATTGCTTCCCTGTGAAGCCGAAGCTTCCCGTAACAACGGCGTCCGCCGTCACGTCCAGGTTCAGGGTGTCAACCATCATTCCCGGCATTCTGGCGTAGGGTTTGGCCGGGGCAACCAAGTCACAGTAGTAACGTTCCAGGGTGAAGGAACGCTTGGTGACTCCGTTTACAACCTGGCTCCCCATTGTGATATCCACGTCTGCGGGGGGAGTTCCTTCCGCCACCAGCGTTCCGGCGTTTAGCACGGATATCCTGTTGTCGTCCAGACTGCCGGGAGTCTGACTGCTGATAGCGGCTATCTTGAAGTAGCCGTTGTTCCCAGCCGTGGCGAAGCCGCGCACCTCTATCCACTGGTAAGCATTCAGCGTGGAAAACGCGCCGTCTGTGGCGGACTGGAACACCAAGACGCCTCCACCTATGTCCACCACGGTCACGTCTGCGAGATTCTGAAGCTGGACCTTATCCGACCAGTCCGCCGCCATGAACGCCGCCGCCAGCCACTCGTTGAACGTGTCATACGACAGTTCGTAGTTCACGTCTCCACCGGCGGAGATTGCGGTCCGGACGATGGTGGCCGGTTGCCTGTCGCAACGGACCTCGTTGGAGGTCTGTGTGTCCGTGTCTTGCCCAAGTGATTCCCCCGTATGACGGATTCCCACCATGGCGGCTTCCAGGGAGACCGTCACTCCGGCGGACTCGTCGGCGAGACTTTCCTTGACTATCAGTTTGTTGGCCGTGGCCGACACGACAGTCTTGTATCCGTTGTTGGCGGAATTGGCGAATCCGGACACGTAAATCCGTTGCCCGGGAGAGAAGACCGACAGGTCTTCCGAACTGTCATTGTAGCTGTTGTCCGCCGCAACAACGCTCGTGGTCGCGACGGCGGAAATCTGACCAGACGGCGTGACGCCATACTGGTTCTCTTCCACAAACCGAAGAATTGCCCTGTCAGACATTTGCTAGTCCTTTCGTTATGGGGCGTCGTCAAGCGAGTCGGCTTGGAACGGCATGTCCACATTGACTTGCCATTCATCCCCGACGCGACCAACCGGAACTACAGAAGGCGTCCTGAAGCGAATCCCACTCCCCAGCCGGAGGGAACGGAATGCGTCCTTTATGGTGTCGGCTACTCCCAGCGCTTCCGCGTCCCCGGCCCCTGCTGGGGTGAAAACCTGTGCAGACGCCACGCCGGGTGTCCTATACCGTTGGTTCTTCCCAACCGTGACCTGGAAGGACTCTCCCGGAAGTATGGTGAAACGACACCAGCGTGCATTCTCCGGCTTGGCGAATGTGTCGTCGTTGTCGTATTGCGTTGGGAGTCCGCCTGAAATCAGAGGGATGACCGTCCCGTCAAAGTATCCTCTGATAGTGTTGTGGAGGGTGAGGTGTTTGAGAGACATGCCCTACTTCCGTTTCCGTTTGGGAGCGGCGGGAAGTCCTTTTCTCCCTGCCTTGCGCAGCATGGACAGGTTGATAGCGGATACCTGCCTGTTGGCCGTTGGTCTGGTTCTGTGTCTCCCGTAGACCTTCCCTGCCGGGTCCACCACTACGTATGGTTTCTTCCCGGAGCGTTTCTTCACGAATACTGGCATTAGCCTACCTCCGTTGCGAACTGCGTTCTGACCTGTTCCAACGTTACCTTGACCATCCCATTAGGGGCCTGTTTGGAGTGGCCGTTTTCCAGTGGTTCTATGTAGGGAACATTGTTGGTTATGAACACTACGGAAAATGGTTTCAGGGCAGCAAGGTTGGCCAGTCCCCGTTCAAAGGTAGCCTTTCCTACTGCATTGAACTGAGGTCTACGTTTCTTCTTTCCAGCCTCACCGCTTGTGGCCTGTGGCTTCTCGAAGTCTGTCACTTCTCCCGTGGGAACCGTTTCTACGCCTAGTTGCCAATTGCCCCTAGCGCGTCCCGTATCCACGGGAGTTCGCATGACCACTCCGCGAAGAACCTGGAGTGAGAGTTTCTTGTGGAAGAGGACCAGATTCTCCGGGAGGACCTTATCCGTGAAGGCGTTCAACTCCAGGACGAATTTGTCCAGGTCTGATTTGAGGACTCCCACGTTCAGGACTCCAGAGTCAGATGGTATGCGGCTATCTGGTCCCCGGAATGCAAGGGAGAGACTTCTACTGCCCTATGCGATTCCCCGTTGAAGACTACACGCATTCCCACTGTGGGGGTGAACTGGAGGTCCTCTGCGGCTATGTATGCCGCTGTGACCTCTCGGGCTACAACCACGTCTCCCTGCCGTTCCCTCACACGTTCGGGGACAGGTGGAGACATGAGGACACTGAACGAATCCTCTCCGCCTGAAGTGGTTCCCGTGGCCGGATCATACGTCCGCCCAACAGCAGGAACGTAGGCCGTAACGGTCTTGCCGAATTCCGCCAGTAGCTGGGCAGCTACCTCCAGCATGTCAACGTCGAAGTCCGTCACGGCCTATCCCCTCTCCACACGGCCACCAACCCGAATCAGCCCAATCAGCATCCTGTAGACCTTCTGGAAGTGGGTATTGGTCTGTCCGGAAACCGCTATGGTTCCACCTCCCACATACTCCACCTCTTTTTCCATCGGACCTAGTTTCTTGCGGATGCTCTTCACGGTTCCGCGTTCCACTATGTCCGGCAGGAGATTAGGTCCGGATGACAGGGCGCGCAAAGCCATTTCTGCGGCTGCTCTTTGCACTTGCTCCGGGACGGCGTCGGAATCAACCACGTATCCGTTTTCGTCTTCCACGTCCAGACGCGGCCACGCCAGCGCCTGCTCGTCGTCAACCGGGTATCCCTTCCAACGTCCGCGATACTCGTCGTCCAGATACTGGGTAGCCTGTCTCAGTGCTGTTTCCTTATCCGCAGTTCCCGCACCTGCCCAAGCGGCCGAAGCCGTGAACTTGGTGTGGTAAGTATCGGCGTCGGCCACTGAGATATAGCTTTCAGCGTCTGAACGGCCGGTTCCGTCTTCCACTATCAGGGACATTGCAAGTCTCCCCGGCTAAATTACCCGGATTCGGCTCCGCTACAGGCCGAGGACGGCCATTATGGAGCCTGGAAGGTGTCTCAGGACCTCAGACGCTCCAGAAGCTGTGCGCGCGTCCCTGTGGCCGGGATATCTCTCTCCACACACAGCGCCTGGAGGTCTCGGTAGGACATGTCGTCGAAACCGTCTTCCGGTTCCTCTTCCTCTTCCTCTTCCTCTTCGGCGCTGTCAACAACGTCGGGTTCTTCGTCCGCGCCGTCATCCGCTTCAACCGCTTCCGGTTGCTGGGGAGAAAGGATTTCCTCCGCCTCCGGTTCGGGGTTCGCCTGAGCTTCCGGCGTGGGGTCATCCGCAGGGGCCAGCCTGAAACCATCCCGGCGGAGATAAGACGCCACTTGGTCCTTTCTCACGCGGGACCTTCCTCCCGGACCCACTATCTCTACGGTCTCAAAGATGATGACCTTTCCCATTCTGTTCCTCCCTGTGTCTTGCACGTCTCCCACCTACCCTTCCCTCCGGGATTGGAGGTTCCCGGCGACCTTTACGTCAATGGAAACGCGACTAGCCTCCCAGACGGGCGCAAAGCTGGGGGCGAACCAGCAACCCGCCGTAGAGAACGTCGAATTCCCAACTGACCTGTTTGTGTTGGCGCTTGACCTCCAAGCGGAGGGCCAGACCCGTCAACGGGTCCTGCGCGGCGACCATGAGCGAACCGAGCTGGAACTCGGACGTTGCCCCCAGCAGCGGACGCGAACCGAAGGCGAAGGCGTCCCTGTGGAAGGCAAGGTTGACCACGTGAGTGGCCTTGACCGTGATGACGTCGTTGTCCGCCACGGCCGTGGTGAGCGCGGGGTAGAACTTCAGACCAGCGATAGCATTCGTTGCGAACGTGTATTCCTTGGTCGTATCGTTGAACTGTGCGCTCCCCGTGTTGGACACGACGCAATAGGTCTGGTCGTGACTGGCGAACGAGATTATGTCACCGCGGACGATTGTCCCGGTCACGGAAGCTTCCGCACCGTTGTTGACGTTGATCGTGTCAATCCCGGCCGCGTATCCGCTCGCGTTGTTGACTGCGCACGTTCTCCCGGCGGAAGCGTCTGCGATGGTCCCTGCTGTGTGTGTGGAGACGTGGTCATCCTCGAACCAGTCAATGCCGTATTTCCGGCCGATTTCACCCTCTATCACCACGTCCTTGGACATGACCTTCTCGGCGGACCTGAAGGCTTCGAGGTCCAGCGCGTTCGCGCCAGCGTCGAAGTCCAGAACCGCACGTCGTCCGGAACGCGGACAGAGTTGGCGGTGGAGAACCTTCCGGACGCCTGTGGCGGATGACGTTCCGTCAGTGGCGTTGAACGGCGTGGTTCCGGGGGTCCCGTGGAACCCGTAGACTCCCTGACTGTCGTTGACATAGAGGGAGTGGAGATACTGGTTGACCAGATTGGCCAGAGACTTGATAGCCTCTCCCATTTGACCGGGCATGAAGTGTTCGTTCCGGTCAATCTCCACGAGGTCCTTGTCCGTGAGGTGGAACGGATCGGTCTGTTTCCACTGGTCAAGAACCACCTGGACCTTGGTGGGAGTGGTGTCAACCGGCGTGGGGGCCGTGACTCCGGGGGTCACGTCACGAGTTCCTACAGCGACGGGAACCGGGATGTCAATCCTGTCGCCTTTTTCCTTGGCTTCGGCTTCGTAGTCAGTGTTGACAAGCCGAATCATCATGCACTGCTCGCGCAGGGTCACAACGCCCTTGGCAAGAATCTTGTGCATGATTGCTGAAAGGTCGTTTGCCATGTTTCTATCCTTTCTGAATGGCTACCTGACCGAGTGAACCAGAACACCCTTTTGCGCGCCCATCCCAGACGCGACCGTATCCCACGGATTTACAACGCCACGTCTACTCTGCTTGCACCTGTCCGGGTTCCGACCTTGTCACGTCGTCCCGCGTGACTCCGCCGCCCTTGCCTCCAACCACAGTGATTTCCCCAGTGGCTATCTTGTCCAGGTTGCGGTTGATAGCATCCGTATCCGTCACGTGGATTGTCTTGACTCCCCTTCTGGGGTTGGGAGGTGTCCCGCCTCCGTTTGCGGGCGGCGTCCCGCCTGCTCCGCTTCCACGTGCTCCGCTTCCACGAAATGCCCCGGAGTATTCCTGCTTGCTGCGCATTTCGGCGACGAGTTGGTCTATGGTCATGGCTCCTCCCGTGGAGTCCCCTATCCGGGGAATCCCGTCAGAATCCACCACCTCCGCCACGAAGTCCCCGTTGTCCAAGCGGCGAAGCTTGGTCTGGCGGAGGACGTGCGGAAGCAGCAACAGAGAGGAACCCTGATACTTGTCAATGGCCGCTTGGGCCTGTGACTCCAGGACCAGCTTGGAAATCTGTGTGTCGCGCGACTTGATTTCGCCGGTCAATTCGTCCACCTTCTCCGTATGCTTCTGGACAAGCTGGCGCTCTCTGGCCTGAATCCGTTCCGCGACCTCTTTGTCTGGATTCCAATTGGCCATGTCGTCCATCTTCTGCATGGCCTGTCGGGCCTTCTCCACGTCAAGTCCATCGTAAGGCTTCAGCTTGTCTTCCGCAGTTCGTCTCCCGTCACGCTCCTTTCCCAGTGCAGACCGCAGGCCGGACACGTTGTCCAGTTCAAAGCCTTCCTGCGGCGTTACGTCCAGCTTGAACAGCTTTCTGGCGTTGCTTCCTTCTCCCAGCGTGATTTCCACGTATTCACGCGCCACGTCTTCCGGCAGTCCCTCCAGCGAATCCCTTATTGCGTCAAGGGCCATCTTACGTCCTCCCTATCCTTGGACTTCCCGTCCTCCGGCCGAAAAGGGTCGGCCGACAACCCTTGGACTTCCCGTCCAATCACTTCCATGCACTACCCGTGTTACCTGCATTCTATCTCTCTCTGTGCTTTGACGCCAAAACGGATTCCTCTAAGTAGTGACGGAAATTCAATTTTTCCGTCACAGCCAAAGCAGTAGGTATCCGGTTTGCTGTGGCTGGGAGTGGCGTATGTGCTCACCTGGACCTCCCGCCAGTCCGTATGGACTTCACAGACGAAGGTATTCTCATTTTCTCCAGGACCTTCACAGGAACAGTTTGGCCCTTGTCGTTGACGAACTTATCTATGGGCATCCCCTTGCTGAACAGTTCGGCCTTGGCCTTTCCCAGTGCGGCTACCTGGACAGCTTGCGGTTGCGACTTGAGCCACTGACTGTATGTCACTCTCTCAGAGACCTGTCCGTCCAGCGTGGCGCGTGTTCCCAACGGCGCTTCTCGCAGGTTTATCCCAAGCTGTTTCCATGACTTCAGGGCAGGAACTGTAGTGGACCTGCAATTGAAGTGCATTGGAGGTCTTGGACCCTCCCGTATGCCGAAGACCCTGCCGTCCAGGGACATACAGATTTCCGTGGTTCTGGCGTCCAAGGTGGCCACATACTGAACCCCTGCTATCACGTCAGAGTTGGCTTCATAGATGGACTCCCGCGCCTGAGTGGAGACATGGTTGATAGCCGTCCGTGCTACGGCTTCAGCGTTCCGGCGTATCTTCCCCAACTCCCCGTCTCCAAACGCCGCAGCTTGGGTTCCCACCAGACGCCGGACTATCTGCGGGATGGTCTGGCCCTCGGCTATTCCCTGTGTTACCTGCCTGCGGATACCGTCCTTGGCAGACGCCTCCACGCCGGACCACCACTTGTTCAGAACCTTACCCTGGAACGGTTCAGAAGTGACTATGGAATGCAACGTCTGGACGTTGGGAGTGGAGAACTCTATGTTCCACGGACTGGTCTCCGCCGCCAAGACGGCGCGTTCATGTTCAGCCTCCGAGACGGACCATGCCTTCAGGTCCTGCCGGAGGGATGCTCCCGCCTCCCCCAATCCCTCCCGGAAGATAGCATCGGAAGTGGCCAGCAATTCCCGGAGGTGTTCCGTGGTCCACGGTCCTTTGTCAAACCCCCTCTTCTTCATAACAGCCAAACGTCGTTGTATCTGATAGACCAAATCAGGGAATACTTCCCTATTCAAGAAAACCAATATCTTGTTGGTTTCTGTGTTGGAGTAGCGGTTGATAAAGTGGGCGTGGAGGATAGCCTTGTCCACCAGCTTTTGGTTGACAGGTCTGACCAGCCGCTTGACCTGCTCCCTAGTTATCCTCTTCGCCAACTTCAGTCACCTCGCCTTTGGGGACAAAACCGGCCGCGCGTTCCTTGGCCTGCGCTATGACAGCCTCCCAATCCAGACACAGACCCCCGGACAGCATTCTCTCCACGCGACGCACCATAGCTTCTCTGGCGTCATAGAAGACCCTCTCCAGGATCACAGCCGCGGTGTCCGGCGCTACAGCGTCTACGGCGTTTCCGTAGAGGTCGAACCCTTGGTGGAAGATATGCAGAAGTTCATGCCCCAAAGCGCCTAGGACCTGCTGTCTGGTGTGAAGCGCGTCATGATCCAGAGTGATTAGCGCGCGTTGGGAACCAGTCACTTTGTCTATCTTGGCGTCCGCGTGGAACCCTGTAGCTGTGTTCTCACTGGCCAGCGTCTCATACGCTATCTGAATGTTCCAGTCCTGCAATTGCAACGCCCATATCAGCCAAGGCGCTGTCTCCTGGACTATCTCACGGACTTTGGACTTATCCATTGTAGAACCTCTTGGACATGTCCGGGACGTGAGCCGCCTTGGCCGGACCTCTGCTGGAAGAGGACCCGCCGGACCTGGACTTGGTTCCGCCTTCTCCCTTTCCGTTGCTGGGGGAAGGACCCTTTCCGGCTATGCGGGACATGGCGTTGGCCCTGTCGCGCATTTCAGTGGCTTGTGTCTCGGCCACTTTGCGTGCAGCGGAGAGGCGCGACTTGTCGGCCTTCATAGTCTCCGCTTCCGCCAGCGTGTGTGCGTCATTCTCCGCCTTCCAGCGTTTCTCTTCAGCGGATGCTTTGTTGGACATGCTATTCCTCCGTTTGTTCTGTTGCGTCCAGGGGACTGGCGTCTACAGGTTCCTCTTCGCCGTCCGTCTCCTGTTCGTCATCCGGCGGGATGTATCCCTCCAGGTCCATTGACGGACCTGACGTTTCAGCCTGTGTATAGGCTACCTCCCTCTCCACGTCCACGGAATCCCCCAGCAGACCGCGCCGCTTGACCTCGGTCAAGAACGTCTGCTGTGTAATCTGTCTCTTGTCTCGCATGGCCTGAAGGGCCTTCACGTCCTCCGTTCGTCCCCACGAGATAGAGAAGTCAGAGAACACGTTGACCGAGAACCCTTTCGGGATTTTCTCCCCCAGCCATACGGCGGCGCGATGGAAGGCATACCACAAACCGTTCTCCAGGGATTGAATCCACGCCTGGATATCGGATTGCGTCCGACTTTCATCTATGGCCTTCCCTGTGGCCGTCTGTGCCCCGGAACGCTGGAGGAAAGGCTGTTGGCCAAGCACTTCCATGCGTTCCTCCAAGTGGGCTATATCCGTCTCTCCGGACTCTATGGCCTTGCCTGTGTGTTCTACGTATTGCAGCTTGGCGTCCGGATTGGTAGAAGCCACCATACGGGAGGGACCTACTGTGATCCCGGCTTCTATCTCTTCCGTGAGGAATCCGGAGGCGAACAGGATTCCGACACGGGCTATACGCAGGATGTTCTTTTGGTCACTGCGGGATTGCCAATGTTCCAGGTTGACCCACGCCAAGTCCTCCAGGGGAGGGTTGGCCTGCATGTAGCCTATCTTGTCCGCATAGACGGTCACAAGAGGTATTCCAGGATACGAGTGCTCCCCGTCCTCGTGAAGGACCCACCGGATAGACTTGTCTTCCTCTGTGCGCTTCCTGTGTATCTCCCATGTCCCGTCCGCGTTGTAGACACGGATTTGCTCAATCTCTTTGCTGGCGTAGTCCCCGTCATCCTCTATCACCCGTTCATAGATTCGGATTTGGGAGAGTTCCGGGAGACCGTCAGACCCCACGCGCGTCTTGTATCCCAACAATTGGGGCGGTTGAATCAACACGAAGTAAGGGTGTGTCCCTGCGGCCTTTTCATCCGCCAGAGTCTTGGTTCCTGCAACCGGGTCCGGGGGAGAGTCCACCAGAATGTGGGCCATCCCGTAGATAGCCATAGTCCTGAAGACCTCCCGCGCGAACTGGGTAATATCGCCTCCGGCGTTGTCCGCGTTGGCCAGCAGGAGTTCCAGCCTCTCGGGAAGTTCCACGCTGGTGGTGACTGGTTTGGAGAACGGACGGCTCGTCAGACGTTTGATAGTGTCCCCGTAGCCGTTGTATAGTTGTGACCTCTCCAGGCGGAGTTGATAGGCGTGGTCTTCCTCTTTGGGCTCCTTGGGAAGCCATTTTTCCCCTGCGGCCTGCATGGCCAGCGTCCCGCCCAAGAGGTCGTGCAGCAGCGGCCACTTGACGGCCATTGCATCATAGGCCACGGACGTGGTGGAGACGTTATCTTTGTTCAACGACGCTGTGTCTGGGCTCGGCATTGGCTTGTCCTCTTGCTTCGGCTTTCCAGGCGCCCCACATAGCCATTGCGGATATGAGAAGGGCCAGGATGGTTCCCACTGTAGGACCAACTGTGGCTATCGTGTTCCAAACGGACCGTATTTCCGTCTGGCCTGCTTGAACTACTCCCTGGAGGTCTCGCAGTTCCTGACAGGGTGTGGGGTGCGTGGAGACCTTGCCTACCTCTGCTGATACCAGTTCCCTCAAACCCGCGTCTTGTGCATCCAGCTTGGTAAAGATACGGGTGACGGTTCCTTCCAGCTTGGTTTCCATATTGCCCACGCTGGTGGTCAGAGTTTTGACCTGCGCAGTCAGTTCTCCCAGCTTGAAGATAGCGCTATCTTCCGGTTTCTGTGTCGGCATAGTCCGCGTTCCTCTCCAGGTAATCTTCCCAATCGTAGGGCGCCAGCGTCCAACCCGCGTATCCGGAAATCTCGGTCCAACCGGCGTCTATCATGCTGTTGTTCTCCCGGTCATACACGGCCACCTTGATCTTGGACCCGGAGACTTCCGTAATCAGGACCGGCGTCTGGGGGTGTCTGACTATGGGAGGCGGACGGAAGAGCGCACAACCGGCAGTTACCACCATGAGTGCTACGGTTGCCAGCAGAGTGAGCAGGTTCCGTCTTGTGGCGGATGACCTCTGCCTTCGTCTCCGCTGGTGGCCCTTCCGCCTCTGTGCCTCTCTGGACTGCCGCAACGCCTCCACACGCGCATTGTGACGGTTCCCCGGAACCTTTGGACGCGGGACCGCGTAAAGTGCCCTATGCGCCGCCTGCGGTCTGCTGGGGGAAGAGGATTTGACGGCCGTGACCGTGAAGGTGTCCGCGTCCATGACGTGGCTTGTTCCATCTATTCTCACCTGTAGCTTGTCTCCCGGCTGTATCACCTTTCCAGCTCCTCCCGGATGGTCCTGTCAATGTCCCGCCGCAGGTCCTTATTGTCTCCCACGGCCTTGACCGACTTCTGTTTGGTGGTCTCTTTCCGCAACCACGGCAACGCCACCTTCAGAACCTCTCCCACAGCCTTTCCCAACCCGTGTAGCGCGTCTGAAATCATGTCCGTTCCTCCGGTCTGCACAATCGCACCCCATGCCCACATTGCCAAGGGTGTGGAGGCGGGTTTCACCCGCCGTAGCTAGCACGTCCGGAGGACTGCGGACCTCCAGTTCATTCGCAGGACAAGGCCGTCCCGGCGTCTGCTCAGAGAATGGTTTGCGGATTCATAGTATCTGTGTCGTCGGATCAAATGGGCTATGTCCAGACTCTCCCGGAGTGACGTAATAGAGGGAGGGTCCGCACAACCCGCACAACTGAGAGAACATAGGGCACTATGCGGCGTAGGCAACCACATAGCGTCCCTGCACGTCCTCTCCACGCGGAAGTCAACCTTCTCCAGGCTGGCCACCTCCGGGAGGATCACGGCCGCATTGTCCAGGACCTGGAGGGTCTGAACGTCAGGGTCCGCGGTGTCTCCCACGTCAACGCCTGCTGTGCAAATCAGCAGCAGAACCACCATGCACGATAGTCCAATGTGTCTCACGTCATTGCTCCTTTCAGAAGTGCGGGAGTCTCAGACTCCCCGGTTTAGAGAATCAGCGTCTGGTGTGTCCACGTCATCCGTGTCCCCAATTCCACACAACGCCTCTGTCCTGTCATCTACAGGGGGAACGCACCTGCAATTAGCGTGCTGGGGCGGGGGAGGTCCGTTGCCACGGCGCTGCACCCCCACGTCCTCCGAACTCCTGTTGTTGTCTCTTGCACACAGGAGACCTATCCCGGAGGCTATGGACGTAAGAGCAACCTCCCACTGTGTGGGTTCCTCTGTCAGGACCCCGTGGAGAATGGTTCCCAGTCCTCCCAGAATGGCGAAGATTCCCGCCGCCGTGGTCTTCCATGACCCTTTCATCCTCATTGTCTTGTCCTCCCTTTCCCCGTCCGTTGCGTGGTTGAGCACCCTCCGCGTCCACGGTTTGTTCTCATGCCGCGTCCGGACCCGTCACGTTTGGGGGTTCCCTTGTGCGCCGTCTTCGTTGCCATTGTCATCCTCCACTTGCGGAGTAATCGTAACCGGGTAGACGAACTGGGGCGCGTCCGTGAATTCCACGGACGCTATCCGGTCCGTCGCCACCACCAAGGTCCTCTCCAGGACCAACCCGTTCCCGGCCGGGTTTTTGATCCTCCCGATGAGCAGGATTTGCCTGTCCGTGTCAGGGGAAGCCACGGCCTTTTCCACCACCTTGCAGACTCCACAGGCCAAGTCCCTGTCCAGGTATATGGTGTGTGATACTCCGCTCTTCAGCGTAACCACACAACAAACCCAGTCTTCTATCGGCATGTCTCTGCTCCTACAGGCTGGTCACTTGAACCACTCCCGGAGTCCGGACCGGGAAGTCCTTAGCCAAGTAGTAACCTAGTCCATCAGAAATGTGTGTGAGTTCCAACGAACCATCCTTGTCCAGTTCTCCGGCGGAACCTTCCTTGACCGTGACCCCCTCCAGGTCCTTGACCACGTGCGGCGCTTTGGCCGGGTCCACGAGCAGTTTGACCTTCCCGTCCGCAGTCAGGAGACGGGTGTTGACAGCGTTGATTCTGGACCGCACGGCAGGGTTGGCCTTTGGGAACCGCATGTAGACCGGACCCGGCTGGAAGTGCGGCCGGAGTTCCGCTGGTATCAAGTCTATGTCGGACCCTTGCACCTTGGCCGTTCCTTTTGCCCCTCCCGTGGCGTCTCCGTAGCACAGAACACGTCCCTTGTGTTCCTTCCAGTCCTCCACCAGTCTCCGGCAGACCATAGGCGTGTTGGACCCTCTCTCTATCCAGACCTCGCCTATGACCATCGTGATTGGTTTGGACTTCTCCACGTCCGGGTTGTCTCCCGTGTAGAATCTCTCCTGACACACAGCGGCCACGCCTGGAGACACGTTGAAGTCAAAACAAAGTATCAAGTCGTCACGCGGATCATAGTAGCCGGACAGGTTCTCGGTAGCGTGGAGTTCTCGTGTGAAGGGGTAATAAGCCCTTCCCGCAAAGTCCACGAACTCTCCCCCGTATTCCTGCCTCAGAGTTCGCTCGTCCATTTCCCGCCTGACTGCTTCCATTTCCTTGGCGTCCAGAATGTCCGCTGAATGCCACCAGAAGCAATCCCACTCCGGGTCCGGTCCCTTGGCATATTCGGCCAAGTCATAGTAGTGGTTGCGTCCCTCCGGAACTCCGAACAACCATGCCCATCCCGGACGGCCTGGAGTGGACAACGCGGGACGAACGTGCTCATGCCAGACGCTTTTCTTCATGTTGCCATATTCGTCAATGTCTATCCCGTCCAGGTCTCTTCCCTCCAACCTCTCCGGTCGGTCAAGACCCAGAACCGTGATATCCGCGCCGTTCCGCAGTCGGATAGTCAACTCTGACTCGTTAGGCTTCCCGGCCATGAGACGACGCGGAACCAGCGCCTTGGCGTCATGCCAGTAGATTTGCTTGGCCTGCGCAAACGTGGGGGCAGCATAGACGAACCAGCCATGCGGTCTCTCACACGCCAGCGCACACTTGACCAGATACCGTTTGGCCAGTTCGGTCTTGCCTGACCGTCTCCCCGCGTGGACCACACGGAACCGCGCCCTGGAGTTCCACAACCGTGCCTGTTCAGCGTGGTAGCGCAGGGGAGACCATCTATCCGTCAGGACGTAAAGGGATTCCCTCGCCTGTCTCCGGCCCCTTCTGGACCTCCGCTGCTGCTGCTGGGGCGTGGCCACGCTGGTGGTCATGCGCGTTTCCCCCGCTTGCCTTTGGCCACAGAAGTGGTAGACCGGGACTTGACCGGACCTCTCGTGTTCCCTCCAGTTTTAGAGCTAGTATGTGGAGAGGTGTTCCCGTCAGTCCCGGTCCCCGTCCGCCTGCCTGACTCCCTCGCAACTTCTCCCTCCCCTTCCGGGGAAGCCGGTGCGCCTCCCAACGTCTGAGCCTGCTTGACGAACCGCACTAGGTAATTCCCCAGTTCCTCCGGATCATCCGTTTCCAGGTCGGGGAGGTGCCCCAACAATACGTCCAATCTCTCTTGCGCCTTTAGCCGCAACGCCGCCGCTTCAGTGGGATTGTCACGGATAGACGTGTAGAACCGGATAGCATCCTGCCGGGTCTTCTCCGGGTCCGTCTCCACGTCATCCGGCTCCTGCCTTTCCCCTTCCGGGGATGCTGGGGAAGGAACCTCGGGGACCTCCAGACCCAGCCTCTCCAGAATACGCGCGCGGTCCGCAGGGGATTTGACCGTCCCTTTGACAGCCTCCAGGAAGTCGTCCAGGAAGCTTTCATAGGCTTCCTCAAACAGCCTCTGAGCCGTGGCGTCCGGCGCTTTCCCGTCTACCCTGTCGAAGACCAGCCGAGCGAACTTGTCATCCCCGAACGCCGCGCGCTCCGCGCACTTCTCCACTATCTCCTGCCCTAGACTCTTGCCGGTCTTCTTGTCTACTTTGTTCAATAACTTGCGCAGCATAGGCGCTAATGGTTTGTAGCCTTTACGCCTGCCTGACGGGTTCCCTGAATGTCCCTTCTCCCAGAAGGACAGGTTGCGCATGACCTGCTTGGGAAGGGGAGGCTTTCCCTCTCTCCGCCGTCTCTCCTGTGTCTCCGGATTGGGCCGTATCCGCGTCTTGGTAATAACACGTTCACTCTTTCCCCCGTCCCCGCCGTCCGGGATTCTTTTCTTTGGGTTGTCTCCCTTGTTTGTAGACTTCTTGGCCATGCTGTTGGTTGGTTTCCGGTTGCTATGTTGTCACGTCCCTTCCGCATATTCAATCTTGGTAGGCGAATCTCCCCCGGTCAAGGGGAAAAGCAGACAGGAGAGGTCGTGTCTTTCACCCCCTCCCCACACCCTCAAAACCCACCATAACATACCCTCTATGACCGTCTGACCCCTTCCAACCTTCCGGACCTACCTTTACAATATCTGAAGAACCCCATAGCAACCCCATGAAAAAGGGGACCGGAGTCCTCCCAACTCCAGTCCCCTGACCGTCTTCTGTGAACTTCGTTCCTACACGCCGTCAGAGTCCGGGCGTCCTGTTCAGCCACTCCACGTTCTCTTCCGCCAGCTTCACGGCGAACAAAAGCGCCTCTTCCGGGTCCGTGCATCCGCAGTTTCCGGACGCTCTCCGGCCTTCCCATTCCACGCACCACCTCCAGGAGTCATCCTCCCGGTTCTCGGGACCGAAGCGCCAGACGTAAACGTTTCCGTAGTGCGCGTCGTTCCGCAGGAGTTCCACGCCGTGACGGACTACCCGGTCCTTGGGTCTGGTCAACGGGAACTCCACGTGCGTGTCATCCCACCGCGGACCTACCGAGTAACACGCTAATCCCGACCCCCTGCCGCACCGCCAACCCTTATCCGCCTCCAACCAGTCCAGCGCCCCTTGAATGGCCGCTTCCGGGGGAAGAACCTCCGCCACTTGCAGAGCGAAACTGCCTTCCGGGCTGAAGACCGCCCCATACGGAATGAACTGTGTCCGCCAGAACGGAGCCTTCAGGCTGTCCGGCCGGACCTTCCCGGACAGACCCCACCTCCAGACCTGGAGTTCTCCCAACAGTTTGTGGTCCAGCAGGACCCGCGCCTTCCATGTCTCGAACACTCCGGAGTCGTCCACGGAATCCGCCAGCTTCCAGTCCACCACTTCCACGTCTCGAACCATCATATCCCGTATCCGCTTCATAGAGTGTCTGCCGAACCACTCCAGCGCCTCACGCTGTGCCTCCCCCGCTCCCTCCACACCATCCCCAAGGGCAGAAGCTTTCAAGACGTGCGATTCACACGCCGTGTAGAACCCTCCCGGTGGGATGACCTGGACGTGCCACACAACTTCCTTGCATCCTGTGCGCTGTCTCCCGGCGCTGTTCCACCGCCACACCCGGAGGTGTCCTATGCACTTCCCGTCCAAGCCGAAGTTGACTTGCCATGAGTCCGTGAATTGCTCCTGAGTGGGAAACCACCTGCCTATGTCAAACGCCACTGTTCACCTTCCCTTCTGTCGCCAACAAGGTTTTCAGCCACGGGAGAACCGCCGCCTGGGCCGTTCCAACACAACAAGCTCCAGGGACGTCCAGATTGACGGCCACGTCCGAACAGAACGTCTCTCCCAGCCGCAGGAACTGGACGAACCACCAGTCCTGAGACCGGCGCACAACATCCGTTCTGAAGGCTTCCTCCCGCCACCTCCACAGCGCCACCTCCCCAACCACCTTCCCGTCTACCTGGACCGGGGAACGTAGCTGCTTGGTCCAGACACTGATTGCAGATTCCGTCCATTGGCCTAGTCTGATTGCAGGGGACATTTCTTCCTCCACCATTCCTTCTCCGGCCCCCACCACCTGTAGGTCAGGACCAGAGGACGCATTTGCAGGTCCTCCAAGAGGTAGACGTGAGACACCCCGGCTTCAATCCCCCTGTCCTTCCACAGGATCAACGCCAGAGGCACGGAAACCACCTTCACGTCCGGGATGGTCACTACCTCCCCGCCGCCGTGATCCTCCGCCAGAGGACCACCTATCAAACGCAGACACCCGTTGTGTTCCCACGGGGAGTAGAACACGCTTTCGGTCCCGAACGGAACCAGACCTTCACGCCTTCCCATTGTGGTCCTCCCCGTTCAACGCCCCGTCCGATTGCGCCATGAACACGTCCAGACCCTTCTTGACCGGCTGGTTGAAGACCTCTTCAATCCAACCCGCTATTCCCATGACCACCAGTCCGGCGTTGCGCTGTGCATCCGCCGCCGGGTCCTTTCCCTCCCCTGTGATCCCCATATGGAAGTAGAGTTCCCGCTGTCCGTCCTCTCCGGGATTCCCCCACAGACCCAGCGTCCAGTTTCGGAACCCCAGCGGCTCCCCCAGTATGCCGGGTATCTCCGGAGGCTTCATGGTCCCCAACGTGACCACTCCCGCCGGCCTGCCGTCCAGCGTCTTCAACCGCGCCACATAGACTTCCATCCGGTTCCCGGCCGCTTCGAAGAGGTCGCCCCGCCTCTCCCAGTTCACAGCGGCCAATCCATGTTGCGTCTGTCGCTTCGGCTTTTCCTGTCGCTTGCTCATTATGTCTCCCTTTCTTCCTCGCCGTGTATGTGGTCGCCGCTCTGGCTCAGGAGAAGTCTCTGTGTGCTTTCCCGGAGTTCTCGCCAGACCCAACGGTCCCCTTCACACACGTGGAAAATGAATGTATCCCCACGGACCTCGTCGGCCATGCCTTCCATAGCCGCTTCCCAGTAGAAGGGGACCCACAGCGGTTCCCCTTTGTAGGCACACGGCGTGACTATGACGCCGTTCCTGACCTCGTATGCCGCTTCTAGCTCTGCTTGGGTTCGCACAGTGCTTGCTCCACTGTCTCCGCTTCCTGGATCAACGTGCAGAGTCCGCCGTGGACTTCAGCGGCTATCCGGCATTCCCGCCGGAATTCCGTCAGGTCTTCCTTCCCCACAGCCGCTACGGTCATCCTTCCCAGTGCCCCTTTCAACAGCAGTTCGGCTTGTATCACAAGCTGCTCCAGCCTCTTGGCGTCTTCCTGTGTCTTGACCAGAATCATTCCCTGGACCTCCAATCAAATCTCAGACTGGCCTACCAACCAGCCTAGACCACGTTTGCGTAGAAACCAGCGGGGTAGGAACCGCTGGGGAGGAAAGGGTCCCTTCCGCACCTCCCGGAGGACGGAACGGGGGACCCAGACAGCCGTTTTCTTGGAACCAGTCACACTCTGTTCCCACTGGATCAGGACGGCTCTCCGGGTCTCCCGAAGAACCGTCCCGCGCGGAACCTCCAGATACTGGTTCAGGTAATCAGACACTAGCTCTTTCCTTGGACGCCAGAAGCGTCATGTCACGAATGGTATCCAGGTTCAATCCTTTGAGCTGCTTCGCGTTGTAACCCAGATTGATAGCTATTTGCCGCAACGCCCATTTCCCTGTGCGAATATTGACCGTGGTCTCCCGTCTGGTAGCATTCGTTCGCCAGTTTCCGTGGCTGGAATCCCTGACCGTAAAACTAAAGCCGTCTGAGGCTTCCACTTCCGTGTAATGGGAGCGGCTCATGGCTTCATGCGTCCCGAGTATCTTCCCGCCAGACGCCACTACCAAATCCTTCCACGTTCTGATTTTAGCTACGGGCTCCATCCTATCCCCTCCACGTCGGAAGCTTGTGGTCATCCCACGCCTTGACTATCCGCGCCACGGACCATCCCTTGCAGAACGGGATAGCACGCGCCAGAGTAGCCATGCGCACAGGACCGTTCCATGTCCCGGCCACACCGCGGGGACTGCGCAGAACACGTCTGAGCCTGTCCGCGTCTCCCCTAACCCCGAAGACGGCCACTGTGGCTGTGATCCCACCACAGTATCCCGTCACTCCGTATCCGTCCCGCTTCTTGTGCATCCCCTGGACCTCCACAGTTACACTCCTAAAGAGCAACATTGAAAACCCGAGACCAATCCCACGTGTGAACAGCGCCGAACCCGGCCGGAACCACGTGGCCACACTTGATAGGACGCTTCCAGTCGCTAGTCTTCCGTTCAAGCGCCTTCTGTGCGGCGTCTTGTGTCCTGAACGTGTGGACCTTCTTGGACCGGGGGAAGACCCGCAACAGCCTGTCTTCCCCATTCTCTTCAAACCGGATGTATGCCTTGAATGCCATTCCTTTGGTCTCCGTTTGGGTTGTCTGAATGTCCCTTACCATGTTATAGAATATAGCCCCTTATCTGCCCCTTGTCAACCACTTTTTCAATTTTTCCAGAGAAATTTTTGCCACTCCCCAAAACAGCGGGGAAGGCAGGTCCGTGAGACCTACCCTCCCCGTTCCGTCTCTCCCGGTCACACTTCCTGAATTGTGGCTATCCCCACCAACTGGGGTTCGCACTCCACGGCCACGGCCGAGAAGACATACAGGTCGCCGCGCATCCAGAACACGCCCACGTTCCTGTAGTTGTTCTCCCCTCCGATGTCCTTGACCACGCTTTGCAGCGCCGCCACGGGGGATTCCGCCTGCAAGGTTCCGGCCAACGTCTCCAGAACTTCTTGCCCCAACTCAGACTTCCCGCGACCAAAGGTTCCCTTGATCGCATACGACGTCACTTCGCTGCTCCCTTCTACGGGTGTCTCTGACATGTCAGTCTCCAACCAAATGACTATCTATCTGCACGGAACGGGACCGCCCCGTTCCGCTTTCACACGCGCGCCAATCCTTATGGAAAGCTGGGGAGAGGGAGGACGATTGACGGTTCCCCGGAGGCAACCGTGTTCCGGCCGGAATGTCCTGAAGAGCCGGAACTCGTTTCGACCATTACCGTCCGGACATGGTGGAGCGAGAACACCACTGTCCTTGTCTAGCTTTTGGAGGTGACGGGGTCGCCTCCCTTGTTCTCCCCTAGCCGCAGCAGACATGTTGTCTCCCGGACAAGACCCCCTATGAGTCCTGCGCTACCTCTTCAAGCCACGGTTGGTGCGTCAGGAAATCCACATAAGCGGCCTTGGTTCTCCACAGCCGTCCGCAAGCCAGACACTGCACGGCGGAGAACTCGGACCACGTGCATCTATACCCCGCAAACGCGGAGTAGTGACAACGCAATCTTCGGACTACCCACTGCCTCTCTCCTACGGGCTTTTGCCTTTCTGTGCATTGACAAGCTGAACCTCCACTCATGGTGGACCTCCCTTCTGTCTCTTCGCCTGACATTCAAGCTCTTCTAACCGCTTCCCCACTCGTTGGAACGCCGTCCTGTTCTCCGCCAGCCACCGTATGGCTTCGTCCAGGGGACCATGATAGTAGAAGCACAGGTCTATCCCCTTGTAAGGGGCACGCCTTCCCGTAAACACGCGCACGCCCAGGTCATGGGGTTTCCCCTGACACTTGATAGCACGGTCCGGGTCCTCATTGAACAGGTCTCCAAAATCCGTCCAACCCGGGCGAACCAATGGCACGTCATACCCACGCGCACCACCAGCGCCAGCGTCCCTATTGGCCGCAGGGACGGGACCGGACAAGTCCTCGGACTCCGCCTTTCTGCGCTTGGTGATTCTCCGCCTATCCGTCATCCCTGTAACCCTCGTCGCGCAGGTCATCCCTGTAGTCCAGCAGGGACTTGACCGCGCGTGTGGTCTCAGACAGCGCCTCCGCCCACTTGTTGAATGCACGTTGACACCTCCGCAACTTCCTCCGGAGGAACCACAGCCGTATCCGCACCTTCAAGCGTCTCCACCACAATGGCATTCCTCGGACCTCCAGTCTTCAACCTCTTGGTCAGAACAAACAGTCCGGGCAACAGGGGAGAACCCGTCCCCTGTAGTTGATCCGTCCACGGGTAGACCTATCACACCCGTAGCACTTCTGGAAACTGCCCCTCCCACAGCAGAGACAGATTCTGTAACTGTCCAGACGCATGGACTTCCCTCGCCAGACAGTCACCCGCAGGCTGCCCATGAAGTGTCCGCATACAGGACACACACGTCCAACATCTTCCAAAGGGAACTTCATACCCTTCCTCCCTTCAACCGCTTGATAGCGCGGGCAAACACGGACTGCTCCCACGGGGACAGCTTCAACCAGTCCTCTCCCGTATCCATAGGCATAAGATAGCCTATGACTCTCTGCCCCGTCTCCACGGCCACGGCGCGTAGAAGAATGCCGTCCGTCTCCGGCGTGTCCGAGAACTCCAGGAAGACCAATGGCTCCCCGGCCGGGCAAGCCGCGTCAACAGCATTCAACAACCGAATCAACGACTTCCTGTGGAGGCAGACCTTGCGTGTGGAACGGCGCTTGATCCGCTTCAGGATGCTTCGCCACTCCGGGAAGCGCTTGCGCGCCATGTAGCCTTCCACGGTCTTATTCATCTTCAGGTCCGTGGTAGTCAAAGCTACCTGCTGCTCCTTCTCCGAACAGTCCGTCAGGACCACGAACCCCAGTTCCAAGGCCAGGTTCCCCTTGGGGAGATTCCGTATGGCTTCCGTGACCACTTCCGGGACCAGTCCTACCCCGTCCTCCGGAACGTCCGTTTCAGACGCGAAGGCCGGAAGGGCGGATTCCTCACGGATGGTGTCCTCGCTCACGGGTTCCACGGCCATGACCGCGTTTCCGTCAGAAGCAACGGTTGTCCCGTCCGCGTCTATCCGGACCTGCCGGAGAACCGTGTCCGCCTTATTCCGTGTAACCACTCTCACTACCTGAAGATTGGCTCGTGAGAACTTCATTCCGTTGACCTCCGTTCAGTTCGGCCGCTAGCACATTAGACGGTTCATTTTGGTTACGCGGTGGAACTGCACACCGTCCTTGAACAGTTCCTGGAGACCTGAACACCACTTGTCCAGCGTCACGTCTCCCACGGCCAACCGGAACTTCCCGGCGTAGACCTTGGCCGTCCGGATATCCTTCTCCGGGTCTTCCATGAATGCGCGTGCCACGCGCTTCCCGAATTCCAGGAACCTCACGGGTCCGCCTACCTCCACGGAGCCCCTGACCACGCGGTCCAGTCCGCTGGCCCTATCCACCACCAACGTGTCCCCGGAATACATGATTCCTACTATCCCGTCCTCCACGTTGAACCCGGCCATTACCCGGAACTTCCTAAGCTTCTGGTATGACATAGTATCCCACCTCCGCTATGGCTTGTGACAGCCTGACCAGAGACTCTTTAGCATCATCCTCCCACGTGGCTGGTCTTGTGGGCTGTGACGCTATTCTGTTCCCCACGGCCACGGAGCAATTGAACGTAGCCAATGCCAACTCCGGGTAGACTTCCTCCGGCAAGAACCTATAGACCCTGACCTTCTCGGTAGGACTGGGTTCCAACATGTCCTCCGCTTCCTTCTCATAACGGGCCAGAATCTGGTCCTCGAAGAGGGTCCACGTGGGGGTCTTCCGCAATTGGGGGAGAAGCCGCATGAACTCCGCATACACGGATTCCCGCCGCAGAACCTCCACGGTCAGTTTCTTGGACAAGACTGCCTGGAGAACCTTTCTTCCCATGCGCCGCCCTCTGACGGCCTTCCGGATGTTTCTCTCCCTCCCGGCCACTGCCTTGTTGTAGGCCCTGTGATAGGCGTTCCTGTATTGCCTCCGGAGCTTGGCGCGCTCCAGGGAGTCCTTGCTCTCCCGCATGGCCGTCTTGTATGTGAACAGACAGGCGTTACACCAATGCCACAGCCCGTCCGCCAAATGCGGATTGGGGGTCCATGCGCTAATCCCCCATTCCTGCCCACAGAGTGGACACCGTTTCCGTTTCAACCTCTTGACTGACACTATTCTCCCTCCACTGGGATTCTTCCAACAATCCCTAGACCTCTACAATACTGTATCGTCTTGTTGACAACTTTACAACTACTAAACAGAACAATACAGGTCTATAAGTATCTAGGGATTGTTGGAATTTCTCCACAGTAATCCGTCCTGTTTGCGCTACTTGTCCCTCACCAAAGACAGGAATTCAGACCGGACCTCCGGCTTTTCGCGGAAAACCCCCAGCATAGCGGAGGTAACAGCCTCTGATTCCGGACGTTTGACACCGCGGCAACCCATACACGAATGCCGCGCCTGGACCACCACTCCCACTCCCAACGGGTGCAATCCCCCGGCCAACCCCATGATGGTCTGCGCTATCTCCCCCGTCAACCGCTCCTGAATCTGGAGCCGCTTGGCCAGTGTGTCTACCACGCGGACCAGCTTGGACAGGCCGACCACACGGCCGTTGGCTGGGAGGTAGCCGATAGCCACGTCCCCCGTGAAGGGGAGAAGATGGTGTTCACACAGGGACGTGAAACGGATTCCCCGGACAACTACCATTTCATCACATTCGGAGTCAAACGCCGCCTTCAAATGGGCTGTGGGGTTCTCTCCGTAGCCACTGGTCAACTCCTGATACATCCGTAACACGCGGTCCGGCGTGTCCTTCAGTCCCTGTCTCAGAGGATTCTCCCCCATGAACTGGAGAAGGCGTATCACGGAATCCTGCGCAGCTATCCGCCCTTCCGCCGTCTCTGGATCGCCCTTCCCGTCTATCTCCCACGGGAACGTAATCCAGCCCATGTCTTTGTCCACCGGAAACGTGTGCGGGTCCTCGGGGATGCTCTCACCCCCAGCAGCGGCGGCGCGCCACAGTTCCGGCAGGGTGACGTGTTTGGACGTGTAGCCGTCCGTGGTCTTGTCCACAATGGCGACGAACCGCGCCTGCGGATACTTGTTCCTGTAGTTGCGCTGTGTCTGTCCGGAGTCAATGATATCGTCCAGGATGATATCCGCTTGGCTGGGAACGTGCGTGGTAGTGGCGTGAGCCAGCAACGTGGCCAGACACATTCCCCCGCGCGGGACTCCGTAGACTCTGTGACCCAGCTTGTCCACGTCCAGGACCTTCAATCGGGCCAATGCTTCTTGCCACGTCATTACGTGTTGTCTGGGAACTACTGGTGCGTTAGTGGTTTCCGGCATGTTTGTTCTCCCTCCAGACGGAATCACCCGTGTGGGTCAAATGGACTTCCCGCCGTGATGCTTGGGGCGCGTGCGGTTGTATAGCATCTTGTGACGGATGCAATCCTCCAGGGGGATATTGAACAACATGGCCATGTCACAGACGCGGATAATCACGTCGGCCAGTTCCTCCCCTACTCCCTCCGGCTTGCCGCTGTCCGTGAAGCGCATGGAGACCATACCATCCTTGCGGAATGCCTCCAGCGCCTCCGACAATTCGGAGTGACACAAGGCTATGTGTTCTCCGAATGTGGCCGTATGCGTGGAATCCCTGAACCCCGCTTCGTGCGCGTGGGCATCCGCCTCCACCATTATGGCATTGACGGTCAACGGACACTTCAATGGTCCTCTATCCATTTCTGTAGCCTTTCCAGACGGAATCATCCGTCCTCCAACAATCTGCGGAGACGTTCCTGTCTTTCCGGCGTCTCCAGAACCCTGCAAACCTTCTGGACCAGCGGACTTTCATCCCACTGCCCTACTATGTAGTCCAGATACAGTAATCCTTCGTCATCATCCGCAATCTCTCCCAGAGTCTTCCCCGCGTGAGAACCCAGAGGCATGACACAATCCTCCGGGTCATCCGGGTTCAGCTTTTTGGCCTTCTCGAATTGCTTCTGAAGGCGTCCGAATCTCCACTGAAGCTTCCCTCTGGGAGTAGACTTGCCCTTAGCCATTAGTTCACTCCGGCCACGGGTTTCCCGTCAATCCCCACTATGGGAGACTGCGCCTGCCCTTGACCCTGCTCCAGAAAAGTGGTCTTGAACCCGGCCAACATCATCACTACCCACGTGGGGAAGGGGTCCGGCCGTCCTTTCTCTCCAACGGAATCCCCCTTCTCTATCCTGACGCCGTAGGCGGCGACGTCGTCATTCTCCACGCGGAGAATCACGTCCGTTTGCCACCAAGTCCCGTCCGGGGACTCCTCATTGAACACGCGCCGCTTGCTGGCGACCCAGCGGAACTCCACGTTGCCGTCTTCTGCTGTCTTTTCCGCCCGAACGAACCGCCAATCCTCGGCGTTTCCCAGTTCGGTTATCACCATTCCCATGTCATCTTCCTTTCCGTCTGCGGGTCAGGCGCGAGATAGCGTCCAGCTTCTCCCGCAGGTCATTTAGCCTGTGGTCTGCCGTCAAAGGACCCTGCACGTCATTGTCTGCCGTCCGGGTCCACTGCTGGAGGAAGGTTGCTGCGAACCCGCCGCTTCTCCGGAACAATTTGGTGTTGTCCGGATTGTCGTCCACCAGAACCACGCCTTGCGCCGCCAGAACCTCCCGGTTGCTGATAATGGCGCGCGGGACCTCCGGGAACTCCCTCTCCAGCCACGCCAGCTTCCCTCCCGCGTCTGACGGTTTCCAGGGCAGCGTCACAAAACAGACGGACCCGTAGTGCTTGCACAGTTCCACCACCTCCCGTGCGTATGGGTATGCTGGGAGAGAGGACCACCACTCCGGGGGAACCGTGTTGAACAGGATATCCGTAGTTCGCTGCACGTCCTCCAAGCGTCTGTTGTCCGCTGTGACTACAGCCTTGACCCACGTTTTGTCAGAGGGACCATAGGACATAGCCTGTAGGACCTTCTCGTGCATCCCGCCTACACACACGTGGTCACAGTAGGCCGAGAACAGGTCCACTACCACGCCGTCACAGTCAATCAGTATCAACATCCGTTCCCTCTTCCTTTACGTAGTGTGCAGAAGCCACCAATTGAACCAACAGGTCCACAGCCCATTTTAGTGTATTGACGCTTGGGGAACTACCCGATTTGCCTACTCTTCCATCTACCAAGCGCAGGACTTCACGCCATGCGGTTTCCCCCATAGCGTCCTGTTGCTTGATTTCCAGAATGGTTATCTGTTCCGTTTGCGGGGGATTCTGTCCCCACGTCTTGTCAAAACAGACCAGTCTTGCATTGTGAATTTCGGCCACTATATGCGGTTCCATTGTGATTCCTCCGCTAGTATGCCCTGACCTCCCACACTATGGTATTCCAGCCCAGGTCCCCTATGGACCTGTCCAAAACCGTGAACTCCACGGCGTGGGATGGATACTCCGCTAACAGCGCCTCCAGACAATCCGCCGCTACGGGATCACACACGCTACGTATGATCCGTATGACCTCCCAACCCTGCGCTACCCTGCACGCTTGTTTCAACGCCGTGCGCATATGGGTAGCTAGAGTGGAATACGCCATGACCAGTCCCGGAGGCTGGGGAAGGTCCGCTACTTCGGCGTTCAGGACTATCCGGTCAACGGGGATAGCCTGATTGAAGAACACGTATCTGTGGTGTCCTGCCCATTTGGGTTTCTGGAGTTCGTCATTGACAGCGTTCCACGTGGGATCAATGTCATATCGGCAGGGTCCGCCTCCCCCTTTCCTGGACCGTATGACTATCTTCCCGTGGTAGGTATCATCCCTCCACACAGCCGGAAGGCTATCCCACTGTTTGACGCGGTTCCCGAATGCGCCCAATTGATACAACCGGAAGGATTCATCTTTTGTCAGTATCTTTCCCATTCTCCACCTCGTCGGCCGACTTTAGGAGTTCAGCCGTGGGTCTGTTGCACACTATCTCCTGTTTCCGTTTGTCCAGCGCTACTATCCCGTCCGTAGCGTCTGCAATGGCCTGCCCCAGAATGGTCAACGTTTCCAGGGTGCAAATACGTCCACAGTTCTGGAACCACTTCTGGAACTTGACCTCTATTCGCGAACTGGCGCTATTCTGAGCAGTGGCTAGGTGGACTTTGCCGGTCAGTCCCTCCCGTGTGGACGGCTTCAATAGGAGCAACATCTTCTCTTCCCACTCCACGCTTATCCAGAGTTCATAGCGTCCCTCACACAGGCCGGTCGTATCATTCGTGAGGAAGTGGAACTCCGGGTGTGCCTTGACCGTCCGGATGAATCCGAACAGACCGTCCAGGTTCTGTATGAAATCCGCCAGACCTTGCGCGCCGCCGAAGACGCCCATTAGACTCCCTCCGTTTCCCACGGCCACAACCAGCGGTGACACTGGAGGTTCAGACGCCATTTCCACATACCATGCTGGCGTATCCAGTCTGCTATCTGCTGGGGAGTGAGTCCTGTATATGCTGTAGCCCATAACGGTTGATCCTTCGACGACATAATACTTGATTCCATCTTAGCGCCTATGGACCATCCCGGCGCTTGAACATTCCGGTCATTCCACAGTGGAGCATTGACCCACCATGCTTTGGCCGCCCATTCCAGGTCCTCTACAGTGGAGACCACTACCTTGACGAAATCTTCGGGTTCCAGCCGTTGAAGATTCTCCCAGCAGACGTGTTCAGATTCTCCGCTGGAAGGCGGTTTCAAGTCCATGATGATGCAATCCATAACCTTGCAAACCACCTCGGAAAGAGGCACGGACCCATTGGTTTCCAGACACACTTCCACGGGACCCAGCACGTCTTCGCGGACCAAATGGACAAACTCCAACAGGTCCTCTTCCTGGAGAAGGGGTTCTCCCCCTGTAAGGGTCAGGCGTTTGGGATAGTGTCCTATCTTCATTCCCCAGACAATGTGACTGGCGAATTTCTCTGGAGTTTGTTCCTCACAAGCATACTCTACACGGCCGTCCAATGCCTCCGGAGCATCACACCCGCCGGAATCCTTCCAGCAGCGGAGATTACACCCTTTGAAGCGCACGAACGTAGTCCACTGCAAAGGACCTCCCAGAGTAGTTTCGCCCTCCACACTGACAAAGATGTTCTGGACTATCATGGTGTCACCGGCCTTCCTTGCGAAATCCCGTCGTTGACCGCTTCCGCCCAACAGGAGTCCGTCTCGAAGACTTTGACTCGGGACACGAACAACCCACTGCCTCCCGTGGCTGTCTTGTCCATGTATGCCAATAGTCTGCCCTTACACTTGGACAGCAAGGTCTCCGCCAGACACTCCGCTGTGACGTCGTCGGGGAAGATAGCCAACTTGTTTCCCATATGGATAGCCATGCTGTGCAGTTCAACGTCTTCCTCCCACAAAAGGATAGCGTGATCCCACGGTTTGACAACGTGTGCCCATAGCAGTTCCTTCAACTCCCCGAAGTCCATGACCATCCCGGCTTCGCTCAGACAGTGACACCCTACGGTAATGTCTGCCCTGTAGGAGTGTCCATGCAGGGAATTGCACTTGCTGTCCACCTTCTGGAGTCTGTGTGCAGCTTCCCACCTCAAAACCACAGTGACCGTAACCATTCTTTCACCTCCAGCAAGCCGCGCGCCTGTCACTCAGGCCGCGCGTAACCCTAAAAAGGTCCTGAGACACCAGTTATCTCCTGAAATTGCCGTCCTGGAGCGTCTCCTAACCACAACAGCCGGATTCGTCCCTGTATTTCAACGGGTCCGGCCGTCCATTCAGACGAAAGGCTTCCAGACGCTCCATGCACGCGCCACATTTGCCGCAGGGAAGACCTATCCCGTTGTAGCACGTCCACGTCCTGTGAAACGGAACATGTAGGTCCAGTCCCTTCCGTAACACGGCCTGTTTGGACATACCCACAAACGGCGTCAGGAGTTCCACAGGTTCATAGTAGCACTTGGAAAGCACTTCTATCATAGGGTATGTGAATGCTACCCTGTTATCAGGGTAGGTCCACGTCTCACGCTTGTGGCAACCGAATGCTACCATGTAGGCTTCCACGTGGTAGCCACTTGGAGCTTTTGCTCCGATGGAAATGGCGTGTCCCGCGCAGATTGAAATCAGGATCATGGCCAGATTGGGAACAGCAGTCACCCGCATGGAAGCGCCCGTGAACGGACCGTCCGGGACTTCCTCTGGACCCCCTGTGAGACATTCCGTGGGGAAGATGACACGCGCCATGTCTCCCAGATTCACAGTGGAGACCTGGACTCCTGCACACCTCCCTATCTGGCGTGCGCACTCCAGTTCCTTCTTGTGGCGCTGTCCGTAGTCGAATGCCAGACAGGAGACTTCCCAGTCCCTTTCCAGCAAGTGATACAACAGCGTGGAGGAATCCATTCCTCCGCTAAGGGCCAACACGCAACGTTTCTCGCTCATTCTCCAAACCTCCGTTGTGGTCTGACTACAGGGAACTCCACAGGCGTTCCCTTCTTGACGTGAACTCCCCGGTCTGTGGCTTTCCGGGTCTTGGTTATCCGCCGCGGTGAGGTCTCCCCCGTCGCTGGGGAAGAACGTCCAAGAATCCTCCCAGCCTCCCGGATCAAGGGGTATTGATTCCCGTGACGTATTCCCGAATCCGCCACCAGAAACACCCGTATCGTGAACTGGGCAAAGAACTCCAGTGAGAATTTGACCCATGAACGCGCCATGAGATTGGCCAAGAAGTTGGTTCCGGATTCCGAGTTCTCGCGGGTGTTGGTCCACAGTTCCGGATTCTCCAGGTCCGCCACGCTGTAGCCTGCCCGCGTGATTTCCAATTCCGCTTCAGGAGTCATCTTCTTGCGCCAATTGTCCCTATAGAGCCGCAACCATTTCCCACGTCCGGCGTAGAGGAACACCCTCCCATACCTCTGTCCGTTGAACCAAGTGCTGGAGTCCGCCGAAAACGGCTGGAACGCCTCCAGAACCGGCGGGTCCGCATATCCTAGCAAGTGCAGACCTACTCCGGCGTCCAGGGACCATTCCCGCATCATCTTCAGGTATGACAATCTGGCGCTTCTGGTCCAAGGCCACACCCGCTCATTCAGTCCACCTATACCCACTACGGAGGCGCCCTCCGTTGTGGTCCTGAAATCCGCACGGTCTGTGCTGATTTGGAAGACAGGCCACGGCGTCAACCCTGCCTCCCGCATGGTCTCCAGGTTACGCAGCGTGGCGTCAACGTCGCCTATCACGTCCAGCGCAAAGTAGCCGAACAGTTCCGGACCCACCTCCCGGACGAAATCCATATACTCCTGGAGGTCAATGTCCTTTTGGGTTCTGTGGGCAATGAAAGCGCCGCTGTCCAGCAACACGCACAGGTTGGGGTTGTTAGTCAGTCTGCGTATCTGGTCTATGCCGTCCTTCCCCCGGAGGTAGTTGTAGGCAACCAAAACGTGGACGTAATCGGAGTGACCGTGCCTAGTAAACTTGGGCAGCATATCCCGTGTCCTCCAACGCCTTGTTGACCAGTTCCAGAACAGTCTCCCAATCGTCCGGGTCAACGTTGTCTATCCGGACCGTGTAGCTCTTGGCTGGAACTTCAAAGTCAGGAAGCTTCTCCGGGTCTATTCTGGGTCCGCTGTGCCAGTCTATCTCCCGCTGCTTGAACCCGGAGAACTGGCGCAAGGTCTCCAGGTCCGCCGTGTTCCGTTGCTTGAACAATCTGGCCAGCTTGGCATGATCCCAGTCGGCGCGTTCTGCGGACTTGTTGTCTGCAAGGGCATAAGCTTCCGCCGCCGTCTCTGTGGGGAAGTTCTTCCAGTGAACCCAGACCGTCCCTTTCTCCCCAGCAAAGTCCGGGTCCTGCTGGAGGGAAACCAGAGCGGCATAGCGTGTGTGTCCCGCGCGTATCACGCCGTCCGGCGTAGCTACTACTACCCCGGCGAAGCCGTGCTGCTTGATTAGCTCGGCCACCACGGGGATAGCCTCTGTGTTGATCCGGGGGTTGTCCTTCCACGGCCGGAGACTGTCCAGAGGGACCTTCTCGTATTCCGCAACCAACCGTTTCAGTTCTGCGGCATTGCGTCCCCAATGACCTCCCTTCCCGCTGAAGTCATGTTCCGGGGACGTGACCGCGCGCCCCACAACGGCTTCCGGTCGCGGCTTCTTGGTGATTCGTCGTCGAGCCATTCCTATCTCCCTATGACAAGTGGTTTTCTGGCCTTGGCCAGCTTCCACGCCTTCATTGCCTGCGGATTCCTCCACAGGGATTCCGTTCTCTCCCCTCTGGGGATGTTGCCTGTCCCGTAGTCTCTGCTGGCGGAGGGACACGTCACCACCAAATCCCTACGGTTCCAGCCGTTGTCTTCCAGAACGGTATACAAGGTATTGGCATACCCGGACAGGGCAACCATTCCCTTCAACTTCAATAGCATGTCAACCAGTTCCCTATGGTCATCGTCCGGCATGTCCAAGTCATACCTGACTTCGCCGCGCGTGGCATGAACGTAGGGAGGATCACAATAGAAGAGGGTATCTGGCGTGTCATAGCGGGGCAGAATCTCCCTGAAGTCGTCGTTCTCCACTTGGACGTGAAGCAATCGGAAATGAATCTCCGGAAGCTTCTCCACGGCCTGAAGCCACGCGCGCACGGCCTGACCACACCCCATGATGGTTCGTTGGCTATCGAACCGCCAACCTTTCCCGAATCTGCCGTTGAAGGATTGCCGGGCAACCACGAACCACTTGGCCACACGAACGGCCGGGTCCCTCTCGCGCTTCCACGTATCCACGTATTCCAGGTAGATTTGTCGTGAGGAAGGAAGTGCTTCTATGTGACGATAGAACCGTTGGAAGACCTCCGGGTCCGCCATGACCCTGAAGAAGTCGGCCAGACCGGAGTCCAAGTCATTGTAGACTTCCACCTCCACGGGTTCCTTGCTCAACAGGACGGACGCACCACCTCCGAATGGTTCCACATAGCGTTTGTGGGGAGGGAACAACGGACGCAAGCGCCTACACAGGATTCCCTTCCCGCCATACCAGAAGACAGCCGTTCCCACGCCCCGTTTGACCGGACCTTTCAACGCCTTCAACCGCTTGGTGATCTTCCGTTCAGGACACACTATGCCGTCCTCCGGTTTTAGGCCGCTTGGTGATGTTGCGCCGCGTCTTCAGGAAGCTTTCCTCGCGCTGGTATAGGTCCAGAGGACGCATAAGCCGCAACATGGTCCTACTGAGTCTGTAGGACTTCCCTCCCCCGAATCTGGAGGTCTTGGACGCCACTACTATGTTCAGAAGCTCCAGGTCCTCCAGGACGCGCCGCACGGTTCCGTCAGGGAACTTGGACCACTTGGAGAGGTCCCCGGCCGTTACCCACTCGGTCTTGGTGCGCATGTAGAGGTGACGGACTATACACTCCACACGGTCCGGAACAGTGTCCCGCGCGACCTTGACCACTACCTGATAAATGGATTCGTCCAACTCTTCCACGCGCCTGAACAAGGCTATCCCCATTCCCAGCTTGGCCAACTGCTTGGCCACACGTGTCCCCACTTCTGGGGTAGGGGAATACTCCACGTCACGTGTGAACCTCTCACGCACGACGACTCCTCGCAAAGCTGCTATCCACTGGGCAAGCATGACCAGCTTGTCCTTGATAGCCTCCGGGATAGTCGGGGGGTTTGATACGTCCACGGGGCGGTTCAGGACCTCCCGCGCCGTCTGGCGAAGCTCCAGACGCATTTCAGGTTCTTCGGCTATGTTGTCCAACGCTTTCCGCACAAGCGACGTGTGACTACGCAGGTTCCCCAATCCGTCCATAGGCAGGTAATATTTCAGGAAGCGTTCCCCCAAAGTGCTACCTGCCCTTTCCTTCTCTATCTCTTTGGTCACGCCGGAGAGAACGCCGAAGGTGGCCTGATACGTCCGGAAGACGCCCGTTCCCCAGCCTTGGTCTACCCTACCATCATATGCGTCTCTGAGTGTCCCGTAGATTTCGTCCTTGTCTTGATCCCGCATTTTGAGGATGACCGTGAAGTCCTTGATTACCAAGACCTTTCCGTCCAGGCGTGGGAGCAATGACGGGTCCGGCTGTCCACTGTTGACCATCCCGGAAATCAACGCCTTGGGGGACAGCTTGGATAGAAACCAGACTAAGGGGGCATCCTGCAAGGTCATAAGAAGTTCCGACTTGGAACCCCCGGATGGAGCTACCATATACAGCCACACGGGATCACCCGGCAAGCGGTTGGCCAACAAAACGCCGAACATCACGGTCAACGCTTCGGTATTGGGTAGATACAACCACTTGCGGAATCTAGCCGTGACTTCCTCCGAATCAAGACCTGGACCTGTCAGTTCCTCCGCCGTTTCAGTGGAACCCGCCGGGAGCCCTGGAGGCGAATCCTTCAACAGACCCCGGAGAATAGCCGGAGTGTCCGCGCCGCTGCGCAAGTAGAGGTCTCGCACGTCGAACTTGTCCGGGGTGTCTTCTGTCCAATGGACGAATGCGAGGGACTTGGCCAGACCATGCAACATCCTATAGACACGCTGTGCGCCCTTTTGTCCTGCCGAATCATTGTCAAATGCCACAATGACATTCTTTCCCTCGAAGAGGGATAGACCATGCTGGGGGAAAGCGCCGCCTCCGCAAACGGCCGCAACGGACCCGGACGCGCCGGAGCGCTCCAGGGATTCCCACAGCGCCATACCATCCCATTCCCCCTCCAACAACCAGACTGTATCCGAGTCCGGGTCCATGATCCCGGCCAAGGACACCCGTCCCCGCGTGGTTGCTCGCGTCTTCCCTCCCAATCTAAAACGTCTGAGGTCATACGTCTTGCCGCAGATATCCACTGGAACCGTAAACTGACGCCCATCCCAACCCACACGCCATGCGCGGAAGGTGGCTACCTTCAACCCCCTGTCTTTGGCCAGACGCAAGGCCGGAGAACCACGGAATCTTTCTGAATTGAGTTTGCCCATTTCCTCCAAGAAAGTCAAGAAACTCCCGGACCGGGAACAGACCTTGCAATCCCATGCTCCGGTTTCCATGTTGACATAGAATCTGTCTTCCTTCCCACAGAAGGGACAGTCTCCTACAGCCTGTCCGCTGGAGGATGGAACCAGTCCTATGAAGTGATCCGCAAAACCGTCTAGTGGCGTGCTGGTCCTAGCTTTTGCCATTGGAGTTCCTGGACCTCTCTAGCTGCTGGCGTTGTCCTGCTGTTGTTCCTGTTCCCTCTCCAAAGCCTGCTGTCCGGCGTCGAATGCCTCTGACAGCTTCAGCCACTCGGTCTTGGTCAGATACTGGCTCGACGAGTCTCTGCGGCAAACACCTACCTTTCTACACAAGCTGTTGATTATGTCCACGCGGGTCCGTGCGCGTCCCCTCGCTATACGACGGCGCGACAGTGTTTCGGACATTGAATCCTCCCGTCAGTCTGGAATGGTCAACTCCCGTTTCTCTGCCCAACATAACGTGGACATACCAGCCTCCACGTCAAGCGGGATATCGAATTCGGGGAAGTCCACCATCAGGTCCCGTATGTCTTTGAGATACCCAGGAAGGTCCTTCAACCTGCTCCGTGGATACTCTATGACTATTTCATCATGTATGGGCAGCAACAACCGCACTTCCCCTCCCGTGTATTCCTCGTTGTAACGGTGGACGCGGTTTTGTGCCCGTTTGAGAATCTGTGCTCCTGTGCCTTGAATGAGGTAATTGGTGCCCATATAGGCTTTGTTACGGGGAACGTGAAGCCTTCTCCCAAAGATGGTGGTCACAAAGCCTTCCGCCTCCACTTGCTGGGAAATGCGGCGGTTCAAAGCCACTATGTCCGGGAACTCTCTGCCGTAGCGCCTGAATGCGGCGGTTCCCTCCCGGAGAGTCATCCCCAGCGTTGCGGCTACCTTGGCCGGTTGTGCTCCATACGGAATGGCAAAGTTGGCATTCTTGGTAGCGCCGCGTAAGACCTTCCGTGCGTCCTTCTCCGCCTCTGTGAATCTACCCTGGAAGAACACAGCAGCGGCCAAGGCGTGAACGTCGCCGTCCCCCGTGTTCAGACAAGCTATCATTTTCTTGTCCCTGGAATAGAAGATCAACAGACGCATTTCTATCCCGGAGTAGTCCACGTGTATGTTCACATATCCCACTCTGGGGCGGAAGCAGCGTCTAGCCGCTACAGGGTAGGGATTCAGGAGAACGCCTTCCTTCTCCACGTTCTGGAGGTTGGGGTGTTCCGAAGATTCCCGTCCAGTGATTGCCCTACAGGTATTGATAGTGGGATGAATGATCCAGCCGTCATCCGCCAAATCCAGATACTTTCCCACTGTCCCCGCCCCTCTGGTGTATGCGCGTATCTGGAGGATCAAGTCTATCACGGGATGGTTGGTGGTTTCCTTCAGGTCATGTAATACGTTCTTGTCCGTAGAGGGCTTATTGGACTTCTTGGTCATCTTCCCCACGGGAAGCCGCAGCTTCTTGAAGAGGACCCTACGCAACTGGTCGTCACTCAGGGGGTTGAAACGCCAACCCACCATGTCAAACAATCTCTCCTGCAAAGCATCTACCTTGTCCTCCAGTTCCACAACTAGTTTCCCAGTCTCTTTAGGGCGGATCATAAGACCACGTTCTTCCATCCGCATGGTTGTCCATATCAGTTCTCGTTCTACGTTGTAACACTCCAACCACTTGGGGTTGGCTAGTATCTTGGGCCAGAAGAACAAAAACAGCAGCATCCCGCGTTCCCCGTCCGCTATCTGATACTGGGTCATGTCTCGTTCCGGAACCTTGTCATAGCGCAACTTCCCTCCGCCGTAGACTTTGGCCAACCGCTTCATGGCCGCGTCCTGTCTGGGATACTCCGCCAGTTCCCACGCCAGATTATCCAGACTCAGGTCATGGTGATGGTTTTGTAGGATATGGGCCATCTTATGTGTGCAGTGTATATCGTGCCCTTCCAGACGCTTTCCAAGATATACTTCCGTGGCCTGAAGGTCGAACTTGGCGTTGTGCATAGTCTTGGCCTGCCTCCCCTTTTGGGAGTCATCCCACACGCTGTCCAGGTGTTTCCTGGAGGTCAGGCGTCTGACCGGGGAACCGTCCAACCGCTTCACCTCTGAACTACCCGTTTCGTCTGTAACCACATAGGCGAACATCCGTGCTCCACTGTGTATGTGGAGTCCGGTCGTTTCAACGTCATACGCTACTGTAGGCAGGTCATTCCGCATGGTGGGAGAGTGGGGACCGGAGGCGAAGAAACCCCCGGTCCCCGTGACGCTCAGGCCGTCATTTGAGGTCCGCGCCAATGGATTCCAGCATGGCGACTTCGTCATCCGTGAGTTCGGAACGCTGATACTCATACAGGTTGATAGCCGTAACCACGGCGTCCCTGTCCGCGTCGTCCTCCACGGTGACTCCCAGAGTCGCCGCCAGTTCCCGCAGCTCGTCCACAGACGGACCCTCGGACTCTTTCTTCTTGCGAGTCAGAGTCCGTTTGGCCGGTGCGGCCGGTTTTCCCGCCGCCGCCTTCCCGGATTTGGCCTGGACGGGAGCCTTCTCCGCAGGCGCGTCGAAAGCGCCAGCTTCGTCCAAGGCTATGATGATTTGGTCCCTGCGCTTCTTGGTGAGTTTCTTGGGGACCTTGACGTCCAGACCGAAGTCCTTGACCGCTTCGGCCAGCGCCTCCGGTTCCATCTTCAGGCAGTCGTCCGCCGACAGGGCGGGAGGGGCGTCGTTCTGGGAGGCGTCACCGTCCGAACCACCATCGGCAGGTTCTTCCTCTTCCTCTTCCTCTATGACGCCTTCCTCCACCAGCGCCGCAAGGACTTCCTCGCGTTTCTTGGTGGTCACACGCTGGGGGACTTCGACGCTCAGACCGTAGGCGTCAATGACTTCCGCCAACTGGTCTCTGGTGGCGTCGGCTACCCATTCGCGGGTAATCGCTTCCTCCGCGTCGGATTCCTCTCCCTGTCCCTCTGTGGCGCTGTCACCGTCGTCGTCTCCGCCGGACTCCCCCTCCGCCTTCTCCGCGCTCTCCTGGAGCAGACGGTCTACCCGCAGATTCTGGAAACCACGGTCCGACGTGGAAACAGTTCCCTGAATGATGGGCGCACGATCGGCGACCTCGGCTATAGCCTCTTCCAGGTCCTTGGCTTCCTCGGGGAGTTCTCCGCCGAGGTCCTCCAGGAACTGGCACAGCATGGACAGTCCGCCGTCCGTATCCACCATGAAGTTCTGCCGGAAGATTTTGCCTACGTTCTCGCCTTCCATGCAGTAGAGTTCGCCGTAGACGAACAGTCTCGGAAGACCATCGTCCCCCTTAGAGGACCTGGACTCCCGTCCCTCGAGTTCCTGAAGCTGGAACCGGAACGTTCCGTCCGGGAACTTGCCTCCGAACCTGTTTTCCTTGGAGGCTTCATAGTTGGCCTGCATTTTGCCCATTCTCTGCTGGAACACAGAGGTCCTGGACTTGCCTTGCGTCTTTGCCATTGCTTGAATTCCTTTCTCCTGTTTGAACAAAGTGAACTAACGTCAACCTAGCGAACTGGTGAGTTGGCTATCCTCCCTTCCGTGTGAGTGTCACACCGCGGTGTCCCGTTTTGACCGCAGAGGGTGACTTGTGCGCAAGTTTGTGTTGTTGGGCCATGAACTTCTGGACTATCGGACTGGCGTTTCTGGGGGGCATTAGCGTCCGAGGGTCCAATCCCACGTTTTTCCCGGAGAACGCCGCCTCCAGGATTTCGTATCCGCCGTCCGGCGTGACCGGGAGCACTGCTGGGAGAGAAACGGCCTGTCCGGGAAGTTCGCGTTCCTTGGCGAACACCATTTCCGTGGCCTTGGTGAACATGACGCGGTGGACCTTGTTGTCCGCCCCACGAACATAATCGCAGTAGAAGGCGAAGTCCACCAGAGGTTCCACCACCTTCCGCGCCTGCTTGGACATGGTAGGCCGGATTTGGTGGTAGCTGGACCCGTCCGGACGTTTCACGTCTTCCTCTATCGCATGGGAGGTGAAGCCTACGCCTCTGCCGGTCTGGACTATCCGGTTGATTGCCCGTAGGAACTCCTGACGGATTTTCTTCCAGCTCTTGCCGAAGTCCTCTTGGTCGTCCACAGTGCGTCCGGGGTAGTCTATCCCCAGTTTGGCACATACGTAGTCCATAGCCATGTCATACGCCCTGTCTACGGTATCCATGACTACGTAGTCGAATTCCTCTGTCTTCTCCAACAACTCACACGCCGCCAGAATGTATTCCCACGACTTACAACCTCCGCCAGCGGCGTTATACTCGAACACCTTCAGCCCCTTTGTCCCCGGCTCCGTGGAGAGGAACAAGGCGTTGGGGAACGTGGAGAATGTCTTGGTCTTCCCCACACCCTCTCTCCCATACAGTAGCGTGGTGTAGAGAAGGAATTCCGTGATAGGACCTTTCTTCTCTGTAGGCAGTCCGGGGAACTTGGACATATCCAAGGCTTGCTCGGATACGGTCTTTCCACTTCCCTTGCGCACAAGGGATACTCGTTTGTGCTTTAGGGCCATAACTGGTGCTCCTAATCCAGAAGTTCTCTGAACAGAATGCGCGTCTGGGCGTAGTGCGGCCGAAGTCTCCCGGAGGCGCACGCATGAACGAACGGACAGGACCACCGTGTGAAGCAGGACCCTTCCGTTTTGTAAGTGGCTAGGTGTCCTCCCAGCCAAGTTTCAAACTCTCGCAGCTTCAGAAGCAATTCATCCTCGAACTCTTCCCGTATCTCTGGGGGAAAGTTCAAATCGAAGCGCTTGAAGTAGTGTTCCGGACGTGTCCGCACGTCCTCGCGTATTCTCCCCACAAACTGTCCGGAGGTTTCTTTGTCTCCCTGGACTAGCTGGGGGACCCGGATCATGTTGTAAAGCACATCCTGGGCTTCTCTGGCATGGGAGACCATTCCGTCTGCGCGATGGAGCAATGCGGTCAAGTAGAACAGACACTGGAAGTCGAATGACAGCTTGTCCGTTAGTTCGTCCTCATTCATCCTGGAGAAGGTCTTGGTCTCGTATAGAACGAACCGCCGCTTGGACCTACGATAGAGTCCGTCCATACGTCCCCTGAGACGGAAGCCGTGAAACTGCACGTCGAACGTGGCTTCTACTTCCTCCCAGTCTCTCTCCAGGTCTCCCGTCCACCACCTGACGTATTCTTCCAGGACGGCGCGCGCCTTGACGGCTTCCAGTTCCATTTCCTCCGCCGGGTTGACGGCGCTGGATTCCTTCAGGTTCTTCCGCAGGCATTTGTCCACAGTCCCCCGGATGATCCGGTCGGCCTGCTGGGGTTGACGCACCTTCCCACCTATGATCCCAAGATGATACTGGTGAAGAACATCATGAGCCATAGACCCTAGCCGCAGGCTGGATTTCTGCTTCACGGACTCCCAACCCGCCAGTTCATATAGCATCCGCCTCCGGCAGGCCAGAAAGGCGGACAACATGGACTGCGTAACACCATCCTCCAGACGGTATCCTGTGGACCACTTGCGAAACTTTGAAATCCTACGATTGCTCATTCTTCCTCCGCCTGTGAATAGTGCGTCCGTGGCTGTGGTGCTCCACGGGAATCTTGTTGAAAACGTCCACCAGGCCCCTTACCAGTCCTCTGTATTCCGTGGATTCCGTTCCTCCCTTCCGCAAGATGTATGCCGGGTGTCGGAGGCACACGGCATCCGGATACAGCCGTTTGTATGCCACCTCTGCCACCTTGCCCAGCAGAATCACTTCCTGTGGAGCTACCATCCGCACAGTAGCTTGGAACCGGGGCATACACGTCAGAATCTCTTTCTTGGTGGGTTCCCTATTGGGTCCTCTGGGAGTATCCGTTGGCCTACACGCCACTGTGTTGGTGATGTAGATGGTAGGGGTCAACGTGTGTTCACTTAGTTCCGTAGCATCCTCTATGGCGCTGTGGAGTATCCTTCCCGCCGGACCAACAAACGGTTCACCGCGGAGGTCCTCGGACTTCCCCGGCGCTTCCCCCACAATTAGTATCTGCGCAGGTATAGTCCCCTTCCCCAGAACCACACGCCTCCGGAAGCGGGACAGGGGACACGCCGTGCAGCGATACCAATTCTCCAGACTCACGAGCACACCTCCGCTGAAGCCGTGTCGTCAATGAGGTCTACATTGCCTCTTACAACCACAGACAACGGACGCTTGGTATCTCCCGGCCTAACGTAAAGGACTACACTCTCGGACGTCCCTACCTCCCGTATCTTCTCCACCACCTCAGAGACGCATTCCAGAAAGGATATCAGCCTGTCCGGTCTGCAAGTCACAGCTACAGCTTGTCCGTTTGTGTTGGACTTCTTGTCTGACATTGCTCAGAGTCCTCCCATGAGAAAAAGACCTAGACCAACGGCGTCCGAGACGTGATCCGCCAGACAGGCGTCCTCCACGTCAGGGAGTCTCCGTTTGATCCGCTTGACCACCGCTTGTTTGGAAAGCTGGCCCTTCCACTGTGAGGGAGGAACCAGCCTGCAAATGCAACGTCCACCATGCACTGTGTGGCCTATCATACCCACCAGATAAGCCGTCTTGAACATATCTCCCTTCCCCACGGACGCTTGACTGGTTCCGCTGGAAGACCAGAGTTCTTGCCCTTCAACCACTACCAGTCCCGGCCAACGGTAGCGCCTCATAATCAGCTCGAACGATTTGGACAGTCTGATGCACCTATCCCACCAATGGGAATCCTGCCTCCCCGTGCGCAGGGAATGGACACTATCCGGGGGACGCACTCCCTCTGATTCCCAAACGGTGAAGTCCTTCCAGAAGGCCAGTCCCGTTCCTCCCAATCCGGGGTCTACAGTCAACAACCCAGCATTTACGGGATGTTGATCTAACTCTAACAAATCAACTATGTGTGACATTTCTGTTTCGTCTCCTAATGAGGGTCAGGACCCTCCGCAACATCCGGGTTTGATCCTCGGTCTTGTCCTGTAGCGCGTCCAGGATATCCGTATCCACAGAGTCCTTGACACAGAGGTCCACAACCAGCAGGGGACCGCGTTTCCCCAGACGTTCTATCCGCGCCTCTGTCTGACTACGCGCCAGAGTCCCCAGCGGTGGGTTGAAGTAGATACAGGTATCAGCTATTGAAAGGTCAAGACCTGTTTGAGCAACGGCTTGCTGTGCCAGCAGGATACGGGTCTTCCCCTCCCGGAACCTGGAGAACTCTTCCCGGCGCGACGCTTTGTTTATATCCCCGTAGACTATGGCCGGGTCCATGCCGTGGACCTCCAGCATTTGCGCCGCCTGCCGGAGTTGGTTGTTGTAGTTGAACCACACCACTACGGGTTCATGGGCTAATTCTCCCTGAAGCAGAGTCACCAGCTCAGTGTATTTCCCGCGCCAGATAAACTCCCCGTCCAGGTATCCGGAGCACAACTGTCGTAGCCATTGAAGGCGGACTACGGCGTGTTTGGTGTCCTTGACCTCTTTCCCCTTCCACTCCAGCAGGAACTCTTCCTCTGCCGTTCTGTAAGCGTCCTGAACCTCTCCAGGCAGTTCCAGCAAGCGCCGTTCATACACTGTGGGAATCTCTAGCCCTACATCCGCCTTTTTCAAGACGAAGGCACGTTCCGCCAGTGTCCGCTTGACTAGGGTTCGAGTCCCCACATTGGGTTTCCAGTCATGGCTCCAAACAGGACATGAGAACCTGGACGCGCGAAAATCCCAATAGCTGGCATGTCCGAACGCCTTGCCGTCCAGGAAGGCTAGTTGGGTCCACAGGTCCAAGTCTCCCTGTGGGTTGGGCGTCCCGGTCAACAACCACCTATGCGGGACGTCCCCGAAGCGGTTCAGAAAGAATTCGGTTACTTGGGCTTGTGGATTCTTTATAAAATGGCTTTCGTCCAGGATCACAGCATCCCACCAAACGTCCATGACCTCCGGGAGGCTAAGGTGCCCCTCTTTGTTGAATAGACACCATTGGTTCCCGGCCGTCCAGGATGCACCCCATAAGGCTTTGAAGCGCGCGCCTTTCTCCCCTGTCAGATACACCACGCCTTTCTCCCCTTCCAGACGCAATTCCCTCTCCCAGCCGTCCAGCGCAGAGAACGGGGCAACTATCAATACTCTTAGACCTAGACCTGGATTACGCGGCGTGTATGTCTGACAACGACGAATGGCTACCACACACTTCCCCAAACGCATTTCCACAAATAGGGCCGGGTGTTCCTCACGCCTGCAATAGGACAACATGTCCTGTTGGTGTGGATACAGCTTGCGTTTTGACAAACGGTGCGGCATACACCCCTCCGGTGATGCGTAGGGGAGACGGAACCTGGAACGGTCCCGCCTCCCCTTTCCCGTCGTCAGGAAGACGCCTTGGACGCGGCCTTCTTGGTGGAAGACCGTCCGGCCTTCGGCTTCCGCGGTGACACGGCCTTGGACGCGGCCTTGGCCTTGGCCGCACCCTTGTCCTTTGAAGACCTGGACTTGACGGTTGCACCAGTCTTGTCCGTGGACGGCGCCCGCACGGATTTGGCCCGGGTTTTCGCCTTAGCTGTCCGCCCGGCCTTCCGCTGGACACCGCCGGTCTTCGTGGTGGCGGACTCACCCCCTCCACGTGTCTTGCGCGGTTTGGTGGTCTCAGGCTTGGAGGTAGAAGCCGGTTTGGTCAGCTTCCCTGCGGCCACCATTTCTCTCCTGATCTTGGGTATGTAGAACGGGTTCAGGGGAGCCCGATGGTTGGGGAACTTCTCGACACACTTCTGGCGGATTTCATCCGTGGGAGTGTTGTATCCCCCTTCCGTGTAACACTGCCGGATGAATGCCGCACACCCTCTGTCTCCAGCCGTGGCACTGGAAGTCTTGGCCTTCGGCTTCCCCTTCGGCTTGCTGGGGGAAGAGGTCTTGGCCGTCTTGGCCGTCTTGGCCGTCTTGGCCGTCTTGGCCGTCTTGGCCGTCTTGGCCGTCTTGGCCGTCTTGGCCGTCTTGGCCGTCTTGGCCGTCTTGGCCGTCT
>Ga0180433_10000628_pt1 | contig 59829 bp, 57 predicted proteins | sample SS_ome_8_FD_132980 | JGI IMG/M metagenome (GOLD analysis project Ga0180433, IMG submission 132980) | Hypersaline lake sediment archaeal communities from the Salton Sea, California, USA - SS_1_D_1 metaG | ecosystem: Environmental > Aquatic > Non-marine Saline and Alkaline > Hypersaline >... | reverse complement strand
TCGTAGCGTCTGGGTCCACCGGTGAGAAGGCTCTGGAAGCTGCATACGAAACCCTGAAGCTAGGGCTATTCCAGCTCGTCATCATAGAAAGCCTTGGTGCCTTATTGCCGCAGGACCAAGAGGATGGCGAGGTGGGTGATCGCACATATGGCGGTAGCTCAGTCATGCTCACTCAGTTCATGAACAAAGTCTACCCGCTGTTCATGTTGGACCGGGGCGACGGATCCATGCTGGAGACTACTATTCTGGGTATCAACCAGGTCCGAGAGATCATGAGCTACACCGGTCGGGGCAAGACCACCAAGCCCGCCGCCGGTGCTCGAGCATGGCGCCACGCCCAGCTCGTGAGCTTGGAGTTATCCAAGAGCGCGGGTATTCGTGCTGTCGCCAACGGCCCGTTCATCGGGCATGAGGTGAAGTGGGAGATCACGAAGGGGAAGGCCGGTACCCATGACGGGAAGAAGGGCTCGTACAGCTACTTCCACGTCCCCAAAGACGACCCAGCATTCTGGTCTGACGTTGAGCTCAACTCCACACAGTGGGGCATCGATCAGATCACGGACCTGGTGGAGGGTGCTGCAGAGGTTGGGGCCATCGAGGTCTCAGGGTCCTGGTACAAATGGGAAGAAGGTGGTCAGCTCATTGTTCGCGCCCAAGGCAAGGACGCTTTTGCTGAGCACATCGTCAACGACCCTGAGCTCGAGGCCATGCTCTGGGATTGCTCCATGCGCCGAGCCAACCTTCCGGTGCGGTACAAGTGAGCAACCCAACCACGGCTATGGTCTGCTCAGCTTGCGGCAGAGTCAACAAAGTCAACAGCTTCATCTACAAAGTGAAGAGGCGTAGTGGTCTCCCCTATCTCTGCGATGGGTGCGGGGAAAACCTTTATGTGACAGGCAAGAAGCACCGGCCTGGAAAGACGGACAACCAGAAGCGCAGCAGGCGACAGGAGAAACGAGCAGCCAAAAAGTTCGGAGGGCGAGTTCAGCCTGGGTCTGGGTCCGGGTCAGAGAAGGGTGATGTACGAGACCCTTTCCACAACCGCCAGGAGCACAAGATCACGAAAGCCAAATCCTTCTCATTGAAGCTGGCCGACCTGAAGAAGATAGAATCGGAGTGCTCCTCGGGAGAGGACCCCTCCTTCCACATCACGTTCGATGGGGTCTACCCGGCGGAGACCTACGTGGTCATCCCCGAGTACCTCTACGAGCGCTACCTCAACTTGGAAGCGGAGAATGGATAGCATCAAGACCATAGCTGAGCTCGAGCACGCCAAGAGGCATGAGCCAGAGTTGCTCACGAAGATCTTCTCTCAAGTGTCGATACTTCCAGACTTGGAGAGGTACCTAAAGTGGCTTTCAGACGAAGAGGTCCCCACCAAAGTGGTGACCACACTCAACAGATACAAGAAAAGAGACTTGGGCATCCACCCATCTTCTGCATGCAAGAAGGGTGTCTGCAAGCTCAGGCTCTACTACGAATGCACGCATGAAATAGAACCGTCGGCAGCTTACGTCCAAGAAAATCAACTGACCTGGGACATCGGCACACTCTTGCACGACACCTACCAGACGCATCTCAAGTCCATGTATGGAAAGCAGTTCCGATACGAGGTACCGCTCAAGATACCGCATCTTCACGTCGTAAGCCGCACTGACGGTCTCTTCGACTTCACGCAGCTGCGGATTGTTCTCGAAGGAAAGAGCATCAAAGAAGGTGGGAACTTCGGGTGGGAGAAAGTCCAGAAGAAACCAATGGAGGACAACGTCAGGCAGTGCCATTTCTATATGAAAGCTGCTGACTACCCGTTCTCCATCGTCTTCTACATGAACAAGAACGCAGGGAAGTTGAAGGAACATCCTGTGATGTTCGACCAGGAAATCTGGGAGGACATAGAAGAGACGGTCAAACCGGTCGTCTTGGCTGCATACAAAAAGGGGCCAAAGGTAGAAGGGAAGTCGGGATTCCACTGTAGGTGGTGCGACTTCAACCATGCCTGCCCTCTGGTCAGAAAGGAAAGGACTCATGTCAAGGGGATCAATAGGCCGTGGGGGCGGAGGTCCTGAGTTCGAGACCAACGAAGTCACGGGCCTGAAAATGTACACGTACTCAGATCGGTTGAAGAAACGGTTGGAGGATATGGGTATCAGCGACAGCTACCGCCCGGTGTTGGAGGAGGACCATGAGGGACTTTTGCCCGGACTCGTGTCTGGGGAATACTTCAACGGCCGCCTCCCTTCGTCTCCGAAGCGATTGAACCTGGACCAACTCAACTCCCTCCACTGGTTGTTCATGAGTTGGTTTCGGTACCTGACATACCAGAAGAACCTCATTGCGGCTGAGAGGTCAGAGGCTCTTCGTCAGAAGGAGTTCTTGTGGTCGCACATCCGGAAGCAGTATAGCGTAACAGCTGACGGGAAAAAGAATTCAGACCAGACGAAGAGTGATATGGCCCGGTGTGACTACCGGTTCATCAAAGCCAACGCCAGATACGAGGAGGTCAACGCACTTTACAACTGCATGGAAGCGACCCTGGACGTGGCTGAGAACGACTTGAAGGTGATCAGTAGGGCCGTAACCGTGGAACAGATCAAGCTGGAGAAGGATTCTCAAGGAGCTGGTTTCCGAAGGCGCCTCGGGTCCACCAACTGGTCTGGTAGGGAGACCGACGATGCCGATAGGGAGAACGAGTCAAAACCGTTCCGGCGAACGACCGAGAAAAAAGCTCCTCCTGGACGTCCCTTCAAGCGGTAACAACGCTCAGTTGGTGTCGGAAATCAGGTTTGTTTTTGACGTGCCTCCGACTACCAACAAGCTGTACCAAACAAGGCGCGGGGGTCAAAAGGCTCTCACCACTGTGGCCAAGGCGTACAAAAACCATGTCAGCACGGTGGTGAAGGACAATCTTGCAAAAGTGTCACGCCTCCCTGTGGATAAGGAGAGGGTCTACCTCTTCTGGCTCACAGTGTACTTCGAGCAACTCGAGAACCCAGGGTGGTTCAAGAAGTTTGTGCGCGGGAAGAACAAGGGGGAAAGAAAAGCAAAAGATCGGTACAAGCGACTAGATGTGGACAACCGCGTTAAGTTTGTCCAGGACTGCGTGGCCAAGTCTCTGGGCATAGACGATTGTCAGATATTCCGTAGCGTGCAGGAAAAGATGGAGGACAGAAAGAACCCGCATGCTGTGGTAGTAGTCAGCCTCTTACCGCGGCAGCTATTCATAAAGGAGGTCAGAAGTGAAGCTACCTGAAACTAGGATCGACCCTGACGAAGTCAATCATTCTGAGTTGGTGCAGTTGTGTCAGTTTATAGGGATCCCAGGGGCTTCCAGGGCTTGGTCTAGAGACCTTCTCCTCTATTGCCTAACGAACTTCGAGGATAGAAGTGGACCAAACCCGTTGGACGATTTGAGACAACTCATGCACGAATGGCTCGACCTCCGATGGAAGAACATGGCAATGCAGGCAGACAAAAAGGTGTGCCCAAATTGTCATCTCTGTCGAGACGTAGAAGTCTTGGAGTGTTACGTCAGGAACAAAAATCAGATCGGGGGTAGGAATGCAGGCGGATAATACCCCGACCACTTGTCTAAGCTGTTCTTCTCTCCTTGGGTGCCCTCTACTCGGCGACCAAACCGGTTCCTTCGTGCCGGAGCGGGTCATCCATGGGAATGAAGATCGGTGCCTTGAGTGGAGACCGGCAACACCTCAGCAGCTCCTAATTCGGGAGACTCTGTACGGTCTCCAAGGAGACAACTGCGTTCGGGTGTTGCATCAGATGCCGTCAACCATAATGGAGGAACTCAACGGATCAGACATGAGCGATATGCCAGATTTCAGAGCCATGCTTCGTGAAGGAATGACCAAGGAGGAGAGGATTGCACAGCTCCTCCACGAGACCGATGAGAACGGGGAAGTCATTCTGAACGAAGACGGCAATCCACTACGACGATCTAATCTTGCGGTCCGCAAGTTCGCCTGCGACCAGAACAGCCACAGTGAGCCAGACTGGGTTCCACTGCGGTGGGACGTGGGCGTTCGATGGACCACGGACAAGATCGTCAAGTACATCGTGGAACAAGAGTTGAACCTGGGCTTCATCGTAAAGCCCAAGAAGAAGTCTACCAAGAATGCGGCCAAGAAGGCCGCCCCCAAGAAGGAGAAAGAGAAGATGCCAGCAGCAGGAAAACGTGTTCTTTTGGGACGAGGTCGTAAACCCCAAGCCGCCGCAGAAGAACCGGAAGCAGAAGCAGCTCCAACCCGGACTGCGAAGGTTGGGCGCCCACCCAAGCGCCGTGGAGCCACCCACGACCCGGCCGAAAGTGATCAAGGAGCCCCAGGAAATGGGAACGGAACAGGGGTCTCCGACAGCGTTGGGGTGGTCACCGATGACGATGTCGACAAGATCAAGGTGGCCACTGCAGAGGGTGTAGAGCCTGTGATCGTTGAGACGGTCAACCGCCTGGAAGCGCGCATCGACGCTCTGGAGAAAGTGCTGACGCAGACGGTGGTCAATCTGTTTACCATCCAGCACGACCTCCTCATCCAGACAGGCGGCACCATGGCGGACGACCAGGGGCCGCTGGACCCGTGTTGGGATAACCCACGCAAGATCCTCCAGTACCTCGACGGTATGGACCCAGAGTCGCTAGAGGTTGCAGATAGCCCCCAGTCTTAGGAGACTCAGTCCCCGATGAGCATCGAGTCCTGGTAATAGAAGATGAGGAGCTCGAGGGGCTGAGCTTCGAGGGGTTAAAAGAGCTGGCCGACAGAGTAGGTGTCGGGTATGCAGGAGCAGATGAGGTTGGTCTCCGAGAGCGCTTGCGCTTCGAGGGGGCCACCTCATAACCACCCCGGGGTTTAACCAACCTTACCGCCCCGCTCCGGGGTGGTCATTCCTATGGAGATTCAATGGACGAGGAACTCAGGGACGATACGTCGGCCCAGAGAGCGCTCAGCATGGTGCTTGAAGAAAGGAAGTACCAGAAGGAGAGGTGGACCCAGGAGCGTGATGAAGGTCACACCAAAGAGCATTGGTTGAATATCCTGGTCATCTGGGTTGGGAAAGCCGCTCAGATCACGCAACCCTACAGAGGGGTTGAAGACAGGTCCACGCTGATAGAGTTCAGAAAGAGAATGGTTCAAGTTGCAGCCATCGCTTTGGCCGCCGTTGAGCGGTTGAACGATAAAATTGGCTAGAGTCGCGCCCGGGACTGAGTTCCCGGGCCTTCTCTTTTAGCTCTACTTCACCTGGGTACCGATGAACATGCAGACACCGGCTATACCTATGCCGGCGCCGATCGCGGCCACAATCCAAGGAAGAAGTGCTCCACCTTCAGCGTTCACCCGAGCCTCCTCAGACTCCTGCCACTTTTCCTCCAGACGAAGGCTTCGGGTTCGGAGGATCTCTTTGTCCTTCTTCAACGAGAGAATGATGGCATCCTTCTGCTTGGTCACCAGCTTGTACTGCTCACCCAGATCCCGGAACATATCCACCTGTTGGGTCAGGTTCCACAGGTCAGCATCCATCTGCAAGAGGAGCTTGTACTCGCCAAGCGTGAAACCCCGCCCCTCCTCGCCAGTCAAAAGGTAGACCTTGGCCCCCACAGGCATGTAGTGGACTTCGACCTGCGTCGAGGCCGCCAAGTAGGCGGCGAGGTAGGGAATGAGGAGGATCTTCATGGGTCCCTCTTTTCAACCACCTCCAGGTCCGCCCAGGAAGTGACCGATGCCAGTTCTGCCGCCCTCGCGCGGCCAGCTGCGTTGAGCTTCTCCAACTCCTTCTTCAAATTGAAGATGCGGGCTTCAGCCATCTGAATAGCTGCTCTGGCTCCAGCTCGATCTTTCTCATTCTCTATCAGCTTGAAGTCCTCCTCTCGCTGAGCCTTCTCCTCCTCAAGCTTTCTAACCCGAGCAGCAAGACGGGCGGCTTTCCTCTTGGACAGGACCAACAGGATTCCCATTACGGAGATGATGAGGACAGCTACCCCAATCAGGATTAGGGTGGTAGGGAGTGAGGACTGAGTCCCCGACTCTCCCTTCCCAACGACCTTGTCGACCAGGTTGGAGAGGGCCGGGGTGTTCTTCTCAGGCGGGGGGTTTGTCGGCTGTGGCTGCTGCGGCTTCGGCATCTTTGGGGTCCTTCATGCCCTGGAACATGCCGATGATCTCGTGGACCATCATGGCTCCCGGGCCGCTCAAGGACAATAGTATAGCCTCACCCCAATGCATGCCTAGGCCGATCTTCGTAGTGATCAACACCGCGAATCCCAGCCCCAAGGTGATGAGCTTCATCACCGTCTTTCCCTGGCGCGTCTTCCAGAATTCCTTCTTGATGAACTTAGCTATGCTCAGAAGCACTTTGAAGATGGAGCTCAAGAGAAGCATGATCAAAACCAGGTCTATGGTTCCACCAGCTTCCTTTGCCCGCTTCATCTCCATGATAGCTTCGGTCACATCCTTACCCTCGGCAAACGTCTCCATGAGAGTAGGATCACTAGTGACCAGGCGGTTGAACTCCTCAGTAACTGTGAGGGGCTCTCCCGTCACCAATTCCGGCTCTTTCGCTTCAGCCGTCGCTACACCCTCATCTACTACGAGTGTAGGCTGTGCTTCTTGAGGATAGGCAACCAGGGCGTAGCCCAGGGCTCCCATCACGAATAGAACCGGTAGAACCTTGGTTCTCATGACGCTCTCCTGTGGGTGTTGGTTTCCTTAGCTTGCCGCTCGAGCCTCCTCAGATTTCTGTTCTTTTTTCGACTCTAGCGGTGGTGGTTTGCTGGGGTCTAATTCCTTCTTGTCCGGAGGAGCTTCGTCCTCCTCGAACTTCAAGGAAACAAGGAGGTCAAGCAGCCCATTGTGCCTGCCGACCTCGTTTTCTAGGGACAGCTCCTTCGACTTGAGCAGTGCTTCTCCCTGTTTGATCTGGTCTCGAATCTGACTGAGGTCTTTGTTCAGTTGATCAATTATTGCGCCAGCTTTCTTGGCCTTGGTCAAAGTGCGACGGTGCATATTGTCCAACGAATCAGGGTCATTCTCCAACTTCTTCATGAGCCCTTTGACGTACTCGCTAGCTAACTTGTTATCTACTGGCATGGTGGCCTCCTGTCTCGTCCAATGAGTGATTGTTTTACCATCTATTCAATAGTTCCAGCAAACTCCGAGTCGTGCGCTTGCAACCAAGCGTAGGAGATCCTTTTGGACGCCTCGTACAAAGACTCCCCGTCGTTGGTAGCTGTGTTCATCAGGGTGTTGAATTCATCGCCCTCGATGATGAACAACAATGTGGAGCTTCTCTCGTCCTTGGTCCACACGTCTGAAACCACATCCCCAATCTCCACGTAAACGTGAGCTTGGTCTTGATGGTAAGCCACATGAACAAGCTTAGCTCTCGGGCATGTTGGATTTGGTTCCTGCCCGATACGAAGCTCATACGGAGTAGTCAAAAGGATAGGCATGAGGTCTCCTATACCAACACGGGGTTTCTAAGAACAGTGGCGAACCCCGGGTCCAACACTGAGTATCTATAAGAAGCGTCAGCAAACAGGAAGTATGAGTCGTTTCTGCCCGCGCCATGCAGACCGTTGCTGGTTTCAACAACTGCGCCCCACGGATTCACCAGGGCTCTGTCGAAAAGAACTCGAGACCCATTCGAATACAGATTTTCTGGGTCTGCATCAAAAGTGCCGGTGTCTCCTGTCATGGTTCTTTGATAGAAGCCGCCCGTGTTTCCGTCCTTCAGGTACACAAACACAGGATCGATCGATGCATTCTCGTACACAAAGCCAGTGATCCCGTACGGTAATGGTATGGCCGTAGAAACATCTCCCCCCACTGAGCCAGTTAGTATCGTAGAGGTGTGGGCCGACGTCATGGGTAAAGTTGGGGACCCAATCCTCGGGTCGACAGACGTCACCCACACTCCGCCGCCCGATGCCTTGACTGAAACCAGATATCTCCCGTCAAACACGTTGACGTTCCGGTGTGATCCACCTCCTGCAATAGTCAAACTGTTGACGAAAGCAAGAGCTGTATCCGAAGTAGGGTAGGCAGCAAACTTGAATACTGAAACGTTACCGCTTCCAACAGTATTGGGGGACGTTACAAAAAGACTGGTTCCATCCGTAATGAACCCTAAAGAAATTCCTGTCTGCGACGTGTAGTCCGGCCCCTCATAGTAGTCAACGTAGTAAGGATTCAATCGGTCCTTGACGTTGACCTTCAATAGTGCCCACCTATGGTTTGATACGCTGTACCTGCTACCCAAAATGTAGAGGTAGTCGCCCAACAAAATGGCGTTTCCATAGGTGCGTATCTCGAAATAAAGTTCAGCCGGGGTCCCCACCAATGACAATGAGAAAGCACCGATGTCTGTGGCCATTACGTCATTGCTTGTGTTGGAAGCAAAAAACGTTATGGAACCTGTTGCCGGAGCCCGCACTCCCCACAAGTACTTCCCGTCCAAATAAAAATGGTTGTAACCGGAAGCGGGCAGCACCCACTGACCATAGGGAGAGAACCTAGAATTCAGATGCATTGCAGACTGAGTCTTGCTCTGCAACTGAGTGATCGGGCTAGGTCCAGTACGAGTATCATTGCTGATACGATCGTGGCCAATACCCTCGTACTCCTGGGTGCCGATCGACTTCAGCTTTTCGTAGGTGATGACGTTGGCTTCAGCATCGATGGTCTTCGCCCTGCGCCAATCAATCGTGTCCCATTTGTTGAGATTGCCTTGCTTCCAGTCTTTGACATCCCAGTGGATGTCGGCACCGTCCCATACCGTCTTAGACGGAACAGTCGTGGAAGAATTAGCCTCAATAGCCGCCCGGTGGTTGGTGCCGTCGTAGTAGGCGTTCGTATATCGAGCAAAAACACCATTGCCATCTGATTGAGTAAAAATCGTGGCGCCTGCAGAATCCAAGAACCCAAGAGCCTTGCCGCGAATGCTGCCAGTCTGAGTACCCAGCCCGGTGTAGGCGCTGTGATCACCCACTGCCATGGCCTGGTAGACTTCTAGGTTACACCCTTGTTGGAAGCTGTGGTTGTAAACCGTGTCGTCCCCAATAGCAGTATTACCCGACCCCAAGTCCCACGCCATGATGGCGAACTGATGGGCCATTGCATCGGATAGCGTGTGAATCCTAAACGTCTTGCCGTTTGACCCGTCAAACTCGGAGTATTTCTGATTCGCTACTGCAGGGCTATCGTTTTGCTTGAAGATGAGGCTGGCGCCTGCAGCGGCGTCGCTCTCAATGACTATGCCGTACTCACCAACCCTACGATGAACATTCAAGGCGGGGAACAAACCATTGTACGACGGCTTGTCGGTCCGATTCACCATCAAATGCTGGTTGACATAAACGTCGTTGACCACCCCGAAAGACCCGCTGATATCTAGATCGTATCGGGGGTCATTACGGTTCACGCCTATGCGGCCACCATTGTCAGCGCGCCACACCATCAAGTTGTCAACAGTTCCAGCAGATGACTCGATGACATCCAACTTCAAAGCATTGCCATCTGGCCGCAGACTGAGGCTGTACCAAATGTTGTTTGGTCCAGCCATATCACCACGCATATTGATGACTGAGGAGCCCAAGCCAGACGAGCTAAAACCTAAACCGAGAGTGTCTGAATCATCATTAGAGTAGAGCTGCAAGACAGCTTTGGCACTAGACCCATCGCCGGTGGCTCTAAGAACTGCTGTGTCACTAGTACCTCTGGCAATAGACTCAATCCACGAATCCCCTGCCATGGTGCTTGCCCGAACAGTACCGTTGGGTAGAAGCTCAGCATAGGGGGTGGACCCTACAGCATCAGGGCCATTTGCATCCCCAGACGCGTAGCTGACAACTCTACCATCAGCATGCACTGAGAAGTAAGTGAGCGTGTCCCCGTCGTTCCACAGAAGGACTTTTGGCTCAGTCGTGTCGCTCGACCCGTCGTGGATCTCAATGGTTGGGCCATCAACATTAGTCCACATGTTGATGGTGTCAGGGCGGATGCTTCTGTGCTTCCCAGACGAATACCCACCACCCGGAACGACTTCGTCGTGCTTGTAGTGTTCCAGGTCCACTCGATAGTAAATATCCTCTAAGCTATACCGCTTGTCGTTGTAGAGAACATCGTTGAAGCTAGTCGCAGTGGGTCCCCACATACGAACCAAGGCTTCTTGAACCTGCTCATCCGCTTCTTGCTGGACTTGGTGCAGGGCACCAGCCAGCGCCCCTGGGTCTGCGTCGATGATTTCTTTGAAAGTTGACAGCCCCTTGTAAAGAACCCGGTAGGAACCTGAGTCGGGGTCAATATTCAGCTCGACATAGGGGTTGGTGTAGAAATCCCCATCCGTTTTGATCTCAATCGAACCAGGGCTGCCCTTGTAGTTCAAGATGACCGGGCCATACTCCTCGGTCACAAGCTCCAACGTTTCGTTGTCAATGATTCTCCCAACACGGTAGGTGCCATTGTTGGAAAAGGGCTCATCCGAAGATGCTCCGGTCAACTCCACTATGTCGCCAACCGCGGTACCGTCAGAAGTGAAGCTCTCACCCGCACAAGTAACTCGGTTGTTCTGCTCGAGCCGGGTGATGGTAGCGGTGGTCTTGGAGAACTGAGTCTTCCCGATAGCCGTGGTCTTGGTACCATCTGTCCAGAGTCCAACGGCCTTCACTTGAGTTGGCACTCTCTCTACGATGGAAGCGCTCGTCCAACTCGTAGAGATAGCCACGTTATCGCCAGTGGTGGGATCTATGGGTTGAATGACAGCATAGTTCCCAAGCGACTCCACTATCTTCATCGGAACGCCCTGCATGGATGCAGGCAAAGCGCCGCTGTTACTTAAGATGTAGAAGTCACCTTCTTCTTGGGCTTGTGTGAATGGGGTACCTGTACCATTCACAACAATCTGTTTGCCTGTAGGCCCATCAACGTAGAACGCCATGAACGAATACAAAATGTGATTTTCGTCTTCGAAAAACACTTCATTGTACTCGTCATCCAGAACGGTGACGACGTTCTCCAACTGAGCTTGGGTTGGAGAAGCGTTCGTTCCCACAAAAATGGTGTCGTTGATGGTGAAACCATCGGCGCCGCCGGCGAACGACATCTCCGTGATCTTCCCCATCCTCTTGCGCTCGAGGAGGCCGTAGTTTCGATCGGTGTTTACCCCCAGCTGAAGAAGAGCACGATTGAAAACCCGAGACTCGAAAGACTCCCCCTCCAACCAAGACATTTGGTTCGGGAAAGCAAGCTGACGGTCTGGGTCGATGTGTCGAGCTGAATCGATGTCCCCACCACGAGACTTGGACCCAGGGAACAGACCGAGGTTATACATAACGTCCGTGGGATTGGACGCGAGATCTGTGGTGATTTCGAGGTAGCTGTTTTCACCAACGGTAGGACTCTGCAACCGCAGAAACTTGTTGTCATCGTAGGCTACGGTAAAGCCCACTGCCGCGTTGATCTGGTCGATGACTTCTTGAAGGGTCAGAGGAGCAGTGCCGGTAAACGGAATTGGGTAGGTGGTGCCGTCGACATTCAGGTCAAACGTCCGCCCCGTAACGTCGTACCCTGACGCTGTCTCCCGCGTCACACCGATGATGCGAGCTCTCCAGATCAGAGAGTTCGGCAGAACACCAGCCGTGCCGGTGAAGATGTCTTGGACCATCGGCCATGACCCGATGAGGGTCGGGGCGTCCATGTGTGCAAATGGCTGGGTCATAAATGCTCCTCCACTAGAATCGGAAGATCCAAGTGATCTCTAGCGTGAAGTCGATAGTCTTGGTGAGCCCCTCGAACGCCTTGTAGGTGATGGGAGAGTTCGAGCCCACCGTTGGGTCGAGTGTGGTATCCGTAGGGACCCCGAACCCCGTGTCCTCAGTTCCACCCATGTTGGCTGGGCTAACGTCTGCATACATCCCGGCCTCCGTCACAGTGACAGGGGCCCCGGTTACCGTGATGTCCGAATACCCAAACTCCCGACTGTAGGAAACCGAAGTCGGGGATGGAAACGCCACCGTCTGGACCTCAACAAGGTAATTGGTTGGGGTTACGAGGTGAGGTTGATGAAGTGATTCAACAGAGGGTACCTCTAACTGCGAGCCAGTACCCACCCCAATCCACCGGGTGCGCCGGTTGGTGTAGGGGATGTCAGTGGCATCAATGGTTTGCCAAGACAGTAGCTTCGTCAAAAGGTTGCGACCATTGTTGGTGAAAACGTTGTGACCCTCTCGACGAGAACCACGAACAATCTTCCCACGCTCCCTCATCTGGAGCATGACGTTGGCGTTGACCACAATGTCCGGTCCCCGGGATACGATATTCATGGCCTCTCCTAAAACTTGAGCTCCCAGTCGATGATCAAGCTGACCGATGGAGTTTTCACCAGACCTTCGAACGTCTTGTACGCCACGACCGGAAGGTCTGATTTCGACCTGACCATCTGGACCGATGTGTTGATAGAACCATTGTTGCTGTCTGCGCCACTTGCCGTTGGGTGGTCAATTACCACCGAGCTCTCGCTCACCAAGGACAATATCTTGTAGTTGCCATCGTTGTCGCTTCCGGAAACATTGAGGTACCTATGAACATCAAAAGGGGTCATTCCGCTAAGACCTGTGACAATTACCACCCCAGAAGATTCCACAATGCTAGCCGTAGAGCCCGCGCGCTCATCGGGGTTGACGTCCACTACCAGGGCGGCCTCGGTAACGATAACGTCCCCCGCAAACGATAGTTGCCCCGACGTAAACACGGCCCTTTGAATCACTGAGGTTGCAGTCCGGAACTCTGGAAAACCTGCGGCCGAGCCCGCTAGGTTCGCCCACCTACTCCCTGTTGCATTATAGGGTAGAGAGTTTTTGAGATTGATGATCGAAGGAATCTCAGGTTGAGTTCCAGAACCAACACCCAGCCATCTCAACCTAGCATCTGTGTACGGAGCGTCCGTCGCCCCTATTGTCCTCCATGTCAGGAGGTGCGCCATCCAAGTTCTGCCGTAGTCGGTGATGACGTTGTGGCCTCGGCGCTCTGACCCCGCCACCACCTTCCCATCTTTTTCGAGGCGAGCGTAGAAGTTCATCACACCCCCCTACGAGTAACTTGGAACCGGTAAGGTGTAGAATCAGGATGGGTCAGCGTCTCGAAGATAGAGAGGTTGTCCGCATCTAGAATGGTCACTTCCAACCCCTCGTTCGGCCCTGAAGACTCTCCGTCAGCTTGAAACAGTTTGATCTTGTCCCCACGTTTGAACCCGTACTTCAACGGAGAGAGGGAGGGAGGACTGCCAAAAGAGTAGGACGGACCTGAGTACAAAGGATCGATCTGCAGTTGTCCTGGCGCTACCACCACCAACCGATTGAATGTTGGGGACGTGTCGTCGCCTTCAAAAGTTGCGCCCGCAAGCTCTTGAGGTCGAAGATCTTCTGCCCTGTTGAAGAAGGTTCTAGTTATCGAAGGTAAGGGTGTAGAAAGTACCAGATAGGGGCGCGATATCCCTGAAATGGTAAAGGAGCTGCTCGCAGACACAGGCAACACTGCCTGAGGATAAGCAAACGCGTTGAACGTCAAATCAGAATTCAAGTCTACAAGGGTGATCTTGTGCGGGCTGGCAGAACCATCGATATAGACGCTGGCTGAGGCAGACACTTGGAACAGTATTGAGGGGGCGGCTGTTCCAGAAACCGAAAGGTCCCCAGCAGCAGACACTTCTATGACCGGAGCCTGCGCTCTAGTAGTGAACGCCACCAACTTTGCATCAAAAAACGCCGGTTGGTTGGGTGCTACATTGCACCCAATCCGGTACCCATACGGAATGCTGTTGGAGTGTGGGCTAGCTACAGTAACCACTGTCGGAACGTTCACGTCATTATTCGCAAGAGGAACTGAGCCTCCTGCTAAAATGTCACTCCCGTACCTAGTTACCTTGGAATTGAAAGAGTCGTTCTGAACGTTGGTGTGAGTGGCCGACACCTGCCCCATGAGTATGACGTTGGAAAAGTCACCTTGAAGATTCCTGGTGATCACATCCTGGTCACCCGACGTCCCAAATGGTCCTACGGAGCTAGCAGTGCCATACACAAAGTTTTGAAAAGTGCTTAGCCTGATTACGACAATAGTCCCATCAGTGACTGCATTGTACCCCTGACCGGGGACAAACCTAGGCGTCTCTCTAATATAGTTGGTCAGTGTTAAAGGGGCTGCAGGGGGAGCTTCCAAAAAACCAAAGCCGCCAACATGGAACTCATAGTCAGGGACATTAATCCCTGAAGACTGAGTCTCCTGAATAATAGTACCCCCCACGGTTGAATCGATCTTCATGTCCGCGGCGAAGTAAGGCGACGGATACACTGGGTAAGTGAGCTGTCGGAACCAAGCGGATCCCAATACCAAATAGGTGCTTGATCCGTCAGGAGTAAAAGTCAGTGAAGAAAGAGCAGCCCAAACTGAAGAAGGCGTTACTAGGCCGGCGCTTGTGACGTGCTGCCAGCCAAAAGGACCTTCTGGAAAATCTGCAGAACTGTCCAAATCGATGGCAATAAGACACGAGCCAACAGCGTAGCAGGTGGAGGTTCCTGTGATCGTCAGCTGTACGTCGTCGGAATTGTTCAGAGTAAAAACAATTGGGAAGAACCACCGCCAATACCTGTACGCATTCTCAGTAACGTAAGTGCTTTCCCCGTACGCTCCTATACCAGCTCTTCTAAGCTGGACATTGATAGTATTTGCCCCGGCAGTGGTAGACGCCACTGACGTGTTGGCCAAAAAAAGGTAGCGATGCCCTACCGTGAGAGAGCTACTTGGTATCGTGCAAACAACACCAAGACTCGGGCCGCCTGAAAATATAGATTGGCGGCTATTGTATGCAGTCGCTACGAGGGTTGCCATTTAGTCCGCCGTCAAAGTCATTTGGCCTGCTGGGATACGGAGGATGTCACCCGTATCGATTGTCTTTGAGGGGGAAAGTGTCCCCCAGATAATCGGGGTGCTGCCATCGTAAAACAGCCAATGAGTCAGGGCCGCGCCCCAGGAGGCTGTTGCAGCAGAAAACTCGAATGTTGCAGCGTTGGTCTTCGACCCGCCAGAAGCCGCGTTGAAGCTGGCCCCACTGTTGGAAATCGACAATCGAGCGTACCCACCACCAGAAGGCTCAGTAATGTTGGTGCCGTCGTCGCTTGGTTGAGTGCTAGAGAGAGCGAGATCGTAGGTCCCCGGAGACCCGCCCCCGAACAACGAATCGAGAACCGCGTTCTCTTGACCATCAAAAAGTCCCATACCTCACTCCTCAAAAGTGAATGACTGCCTGCGCAGTAGCATCCGATGACGTGGAAGGACTCAGTTCCAAAGCCACCCTTCCACTATTCAAATATCCCGTGATGATATGCTCCCCGTCGTTCCCGCTGTTCTCGGAGCCACTTACATTTATCAGTAGACCTACCATACCCGGGGTGAAGACATCGAGAGGTGTCCCAAGCTCTGGGTCCAATACCTCAAGCTCGATCCTTGTGCCTGTCCAAATCGACTGACCTCCCCACGGTTGAGGAGGCCCCCCGGTCGTCGGGTAGTAGGTGCCCCCCACAATCTTGGATTGCATGTACGGCTGGATAATTCGGAACGTTTGGTTGGTGAGAGCTACCAGCGCTGGAGATCCACCATCTGACCGTTCTATCCGAACCTGGTCGTCATTGATTGTTGGGGGATGAATTGGTGGACCAGGGTCAAAAGGGTCTACCGCATCGATGATGTACTCACCGAAATTGGCGCCTGACTCAATAATGAGGTGGTCTCCGGTCGCTACTCCAAGGTCCCTGAAAGAAGCTGATGCAGACTCGGCAATGTTGTCTACGAGAGTTGTTACCAGATCCTCCCCTATGAACATGGGGTTGGAGTGGCGCCGAACAATGCTCGCTCTAATGCCATCCCCATACACAAAGGCAAAGGTGTCCAAGGGTACATAGGCTAGAGTGACTCTGTCGGTTACCGGAGCTGTGGCCAAGAGAATGAGGTTGTGGTCGTCGGTTACCTCATCGATCTCGTAGAACGCAGGAGCATAGGAAAACGCTCCCGGATACCCCTGCAAGATGACCAGGATATCTCCCTCGAGAACCTTGGAGCCTATTGTTGTTCGGCCACGGACCAGGCTAGAGTCCCATCCCTGCGTGGATTGAACCTTGACTTGAGCGCCGTCTTGAAAGGTCGTGACGTCTCTCAACTGCTTCAAAGACCTGGTATGGAACGGGCGAGAGCCCGCCCTCCAAAGGATGACTCCCTGACCGTTGTCATGGTTTGGTCGGTTGACCGCCTCGAGGCCCCAGTTGTTGTCAAAGAACCTTGCAGACACTGCGCCGCCAATGAAATCTTCCGGGTCTAGGTCGTCTTCCAAAGTGAGCAGAGCAGTGGCGATTATGTTCGTGTAGCCTGGTTTGATCGCCTTTATGAACTCGTAGGCGAAGGACACATCGTCTACATCAAAGATTTCCCCATCGATGGTTGCTTTGAACGTGAAGAACTTGAGGATCTCGAGACCAGAAAACGTGCGCCTCCACCAGTTCGGGTCTTTGACGTAGTCAACAACCTCTACCCCTTTGGATAGAGGAGCCCATCTCTCCACGATATCCCCAGGCACATACTCCACGCCGGTGGTTGGGTTGACTTCCAAGCCCACGTCAACCGGGTAGTAGTAGAATCTGCGCACCCCCTCTACGTTGTCGTTGTCGTCCACATCCTCGATGAGGATCCTCCCAAGAGGGGAGCCGTCGACATCAGTGGAGAAGTTGGGTTGTATCTCCAATACAAGACCACGCTCTTCCGCGAACGGCAGACCTAAAAGGATTTGCAAACCAAGCCTGACGTTGGCCACCGAAGGCCCGTTTGTCAGAGCGTAGAACAACCCCTTCACAGCGCTGAGATAGGGGGCTCTCGTTCTTCTATTTGTGAGGTCCTCTCGGGTGAAGTTGACCATCCTACCGAAGTTGTTCTCGATGGTCTCGTTGTTGTCGTAGTAGGCAGCTTCAGCCCACAGAATAGTGGGCGCCGGGTCCGCTGGAGTAAACAAGTTGGAGATGAACTCGATTCTGTTTTCCTCGACCACGTAGTCAAGGTTCTCCCTCAGCACCACAGGAGGATCTATGAGGTCCTCTTGAAGAACCGGCACACTCACCAACGTGTCCCCTTCTTCAGCGGGAACCACCTTCGTGTTGTGGATGATCTCCTTCGCCTTGAACACGATGCGAAAAGTGGAGAACGGTCGGGTGTTGAGGTTGATGGCAGTAGGTATGAATGAGATGAACGCTTCGGCCGCCCCCAAAATGTTAGATGTGCTGGACTCTGGGGGAACTATCTTCAGGTCCTGGACCAACTGCTGTATTGAGCCCCGGTCCATCACCTCTTCACCGTCGTATTCCAAATCCTCCAGAGAGAACTCGAAGCCTAGGCGACTACGATCTACGCCGACAACCTGAGCTCGTAGCTCAGCGCTCAGCCCAATGTCCTTCCGGGTGACTTCGAATACCACCACGTCCCCGGTCGATACCCCGATGTCCTCGAAGTTCATGGACGGAACGTGAAGTAGGTTCGGTACCCGCCAGTTCACATTGACCTGGCCATCCGGGATAGCCTCCTCATCCGCAATCACTACGGAGTAGGGCCTGACCACGTCGAACACGGCCGCCGTGGACCCTGTGAACAAGACCGCAGTCCCGTTCATGTAGGTCACAGATATGCTGGTCTCACTGGGAACTGAGTCCACCAGGTACTGACCGGCGTCGACTCCCGTCCTAACCATCAGGACATCGCCAGGAACCACTCCGCTGGTCAAGAACGTGGCACCAGCAGACGAGACATTACCTGTGCCCACTGTCGTGGCCATGTTGTCCCCAGACTCTAAGGACAAGTTCTCGTTCGTCGTGCGGCGGATCGTGTACCCCTCACCATTGATGAGGATCACGCGGCCCTTGGCCCCGTAGTTCACATTCATCCTGGTGAAGTTGGTGCGTGTGACATCCCCCACTTCCCCTAGCGGAAGGTAGAAGACTTTGGTGTTCTCAATTCCTGGAACCCGGCCTATGCTACCGGACGTGCCACCAGTTCCGGAGTCGGTCTTCCCAACGATGATCCGCTGGTCGTACTCCTCCTGAAGACTGGTCTTCATGTAGATGGGCTGCCATCGCCTCTGGAATGTACTTTGAGCAGTCTCCAAAGACTTGTTGAGATCAGCGCCCCACAGCTTGATGAGCTCGCTACCTATGGACTGGATAGTGGCCGACCAAATGGCCGTGATCTTCTCCCTATCCTCAACCAGGTCCCAAAAGTTCGAAATGTAGCTCCACAGGAAGTGAGCATCTGGTACCAGGTTCTCTCCGATTGGTACCCGAGAAAGTTGAATGGTTACCGTAGCAGTGATCGGATCGCTGTCGAGCTCTCCATCGTTGACCACCAGCTCGATGACGTAGACCCCGATCTTGTCAGGGATGAAAGACACCGCGGAAGACAATGGTCGGATGTCTTTGAACCCGACGTTCTCAACCTCGCTACCGATGGGGACTTGGACAAAACGCCAAGTCCACTGAGCAATAGGAGCTCCCTCTGGATCGTAACTGTTCCGCCCATCCAGCTGAATGATTGACCCGATGAGGGCGGAGACCTTTTGCGTGGCCATCACGGCCACCGGGCGCTGATTTGTGTCGCCCGTAGTTACGGTTGTGAATTTCCTGGTGAGTGGCATTAGGTCCCAGCCTCAACTATCACGTTGACCGCTTGATTGAACCTCTGAAGTACCTCCTGGTCTGTTAGAACCGGGTACCCAGATACGTCGAATCCCGAGGACACTCCGTGCCGTAAATGGATCCAAGTGCTCTGCGTTTTCACCGTGTCGATGAGACTCCCAAACCTGACCTCCTTGGTCCCCCAGGTGGATGGTGGGGAGAAAGAAAACTGGTCTAGGTCAATAGCAGGGGCGTCCTCATTATCGATGAACAACTGCAACCTAGCCCCCACTGTTCGTTCCATCCGGTAGAGGTGGAACTTTGTCCAATCAACCTGAGCGTAGGTACCAGCCACGCTCGAGGCTCCTGCCCTGATATCCAGCAGGTTCTCATTGTAGTCGTCTGAGACGGCCAGGAAAATGATCTTGCCCAGCGGTGGGCCGGCATCCGCAAACATCAAAAGGTGTTGGTAGGTACCGTCGTCGAGGCTGACCCCGACCCCGGTCAACTGACGTATTGGGCCAACTCCTTGGTCTTCAGTTTCGTAGGACTCGACCCGGGCCCTGAACTCCAAGAACGTCCCGTTCTCTGAATCCATTGTGGGCTCGGACATGGAGTAGTACCACTTGTTGGCAAACGTGGTGTCGTTCAAAATAAGAGGGTCGGGGGTTGAAGAGCCAACGCCATTTGACACCCAAGGAGGTTGAGGGAGCTCTACTCCATCCATCAACCGGGCGTTTGGATAGTACCGAAGGTACTTCATCCGCATGACAGCAAGGGCTTCTACCACATTGGCGTTGTGTAGAAATCCTATCCCTGGTCCCGGGAACTCAGTACCGGGCATCAGAGAATATTCGAGGTCGCCAATCACTGTCTCCGAGATGCCCTCGTCTGTGCTCTCCAAACGGCGTAGGCTGCATATGCCAGACGGGTCCATAATCAAACGGTAAGGGAATGGGTTGGTCCACCCAGTTTGGTCGGTGGAGTAAGAGGTACCCAGGTCCTTGTTCAAATCAGTCCTCAAAAACCCCACATGCTGGACCCCGGAGATGTTCAGAAGAGCAAAGCGAGCCTGCTTCACTCCATTGTCGATGTACACTTCCATGCCAGTCGAAGAAGCAACTTGGTCAGGCTTGGACAATAGAGTCCCAGATACTGCAAAATCCACAATGCAGGGCTCTATGGCGATCTTGGGCTCCACCCGGTAGTAGCCAAAGCTCTTCGTCTTGTCGGTTCGAGTCATCTCCAAAGTGCCATCGGCGGCTATGGAGTCTTTCCCTCCTACGTCACTGAATGAGCTGGGGATGGCATTCCATGGACGTGGCGCCTTACTCGGAACCACCATCCCGTCGTACCTTACCACCTCATCTGTGAGGATGAATCCTACGTTCTCCCCTCTGAATATCCCGTCCAGCACAGGGGAGTGGATGAAGTTGTACAAATAGACGTTGCTCCAATAACTGATGCTCGTTTGCACCGGCCACCCATGGCCGAATAGCGCAGTCGGTTGAACAGGAGGTTTCTCTTCTTCGAACAAAGGGCCGAACGCAGACACTGTAGTGTCGATTAAGAGAAGGTCCCGGTCATCGTTGTCCTGCCCAGAAGACACGTAAAGGCGAACAAGGTCTTTGGCTGGGTGCCACAGCAACTTGTAGGTCTGTGCCATCCCCTGGTCCCAGTCATGAATGACACTGGCCTTGGAAACGTTGGATGAAAAGTTCGCGTCAAAGAGGTGCACACGGTATTTGTCCACTGCGGCTGGAACGTACCGGAAACGGACACCCACTCCAGAATTGTTGGCCCGGAGAATGAAAGTGACCCCCGCATACTCACTCAGGAAAGTCAGGTCAGCCAGAGCCATCTTCAAAGTGAACTCGACCATCAAAGGGTCGAACAAAGTGGCTGGCGCCTGGAGGCCGCCGAACTCGTACATCGCTTCTTGGTTGGTGTTCGGGTTCGGCTTGGAGATGCGAAGCTCTCCCCCCGGCTCAATACTTCTTTCGGCGTAGATCTCAGGAGCACCAGACAACGCACGGAACGTGAAGTCGATATTCTCGTGGTCTTCCGGGAGGTACCCTCCCTCCCAAAATGTGGCACCCGTGCCGACGTAGAAATTGATGGTGTTGCGAAGAACCTGAAGGTCCTGGTCCTTCGCGCTGAAACGGAGAGCGTCCTGCACTCCTAGGATAGAGCCTGCCGGCGGTACCCGGTTCGTGATAATTGGGATAGACACCTTCAGCCTCCGTTGTTACTTCTTTTCGCATGCTCAAGATGATGGACCAAGAGCTCGCCCGGAAATTGATTGAGGGTGAAGAAGACATTCTCACCCCCGAAATCAAAGCCGAAGAAGCTCTCTACCGGAACACCCGGTGCCCTATGTGTGGTAAAGGAGAGTGCGAGAAAAGGCTGAACCCAGTACGTTCCATTGTTGATGACGACGGGAACACAGCCCTCATAACCCCCTTCGGGTCGGGAATGCTTCCTGAAGGATACGCCCATTGCATCAACTGTGGCACCGACTTCAATCCCTACACCGGGATGATCTTCAAGACTGAGGCTTCTATGATTCACGGACCAGAATGAGGCTCTCTCCAAGAGTCGTGAAGAAGCTGGAAATCCTGCCCGTCCCGTTGAATGGTACCGTGTTCAGCCCTCCGAGTTTGTCGTTCGATCGATTCACCACGAGCTTCCGCCCGAGATCGTGAGTAACCGTCAGAATCGTTATTGGGTGCTTGACGTAGGTGGCGCCCCTCTTGGTGAGAAACGCCTCCAAATCTGAAACTTCAATCTCATCCTCGGCGCCCAATGTGTTGACGTAATCCTCGATGTCCTGGCCCACCGTGTCCTCTGTCACCCCGCCAGAGTATGTCAACGTGGTGTACAAAAACGATGGTAGGAAGTGCCGGGCGATGGGGTTCGCATTGACCGGCCTCTCCTGGTCGGAGCGCATGAGGTCGTTGACCAGCCGAGTCGGGGTAGAGGTCTCGTACGAGACCTCCAAGTTCCGACCGCTCACCTCGGTGAGGTTCTCGGGGCTGTCGCTGTTGCCTAGGGGCAGGAACCGTCGGTCGAAGTTGAGGGACACCTCCTCGAACATGGAGAATGTCAGGTTCTCGTTCTGGACCGTGTAGGTGTACCCGTCGGCGCTGAGCCCACGCGTCACCACCATCCTGGTGGAATCAGAGAGGTTGAGGTCATCACCAGCTCCCTGGGACTCGATCTGGACGTCGGTGTAGTAGAGGGAGCCATCGAAGTTGTCCTGCATCTCTGTGGAGCTCACCCTCAACACTCGGGGGCGCAGGATGCGGTATGGCATCTGCTCACCAGGATCGAGCTGGCCATCGAAGCTGCCGCTTGGGCCCGCAGTGAGCATCCTACGAGACCCGTGGAGGCCGCCCCAGATACGGTACGGGACATCTGAAATGGTCAATGGGAACGCTGGGTTCGCGAAGATGGTGGCCACGGCTCCTGCACTGTCGGCAGCCAGGTGGTAGGTGCCGGCCGAGGGTCCGGACAAGATCTCCAGGATGTCGCCCTGCTGGGCGTTCAGAGCCAGGCCGCCGACGTCGGTCAGGGTTGTGCTGCTGGTGATGTCGCCCCGGCGAACCCCGGGCACCACCTCGCTACGCTTCGTGGCGACCTGGGTGATCTCGAACTCCTTGGGGATCGTCTTGTAGATTCGGAACTCCTGCTCGACGAGCTCGTCGTCGGAGGTGCGAACCCAGGTGAACTGGCCGACAGCAAAAGGGTCGAGCACGGCCGTGGGGGAGTCGAAAGAAGCATCGATCTCCACAGCGTCCGGGTCGCCAGCAAGCAGGTCACTGATCTCATAGGTCCCGTCGATGTCCCCACGGGTCGACTCGAAGATTGTGATAAAATGACCTATCAGCGTGCCGAATTGACCGAAGTCCGTGGTATCAGTGATCTTTGTCTTCGATCCAGACACGTCGAGACTGACGTCTGTGCGGGGATTGACGTCTAAGCCTTTAATAGAATCCGTCGTGGCGGTGAGGACCCGGTCCAGTCGCAGGGTCTTGCTGTCCACCACCTCCTCGATGGTGTACTGGCCCTCGTCAGGGCCGCTGTCGATCATGAGGATCTGACCCACCAGCGGGAAGACTGAGTCCATCTGGGTGAAGTCGATGAGCGAGCAGTCCGGCACGGTCACCCGGTTCGACCCGCTCGTGGTTCGGAGGCCCGCAGGCTTCCCAAACACCCCGAGCTCGGCGAAAGTGCTGCCACCGGAGTTTCGGAAGGGGATCTGCTCGTTGACCTGGAGGATGTCGCCCTCCTGGATCTCGAGCTCGAACACCCCCGGCCGGGTGTCGTCGGTCATCTCCACCACGGTGGAGAACTCGTTGGGGGAGTCCTCCCAGGTGCGAACCACCCGGAGGTCTCGAGGGTTGTCCTCATCGGAACCACCGGCGGGCACGACGGCATAGCCATCAACCTCGGAGAACCTGAACTCCTTGGGCGCCTCGTCGTCCCCTGTCTGCAGCCGCCCTCCTTTGACACTGTTTGACCCCAATCCAGTCTCAATCTCCACGGACGTGGGCTCCTGGAAGTACAGGCGGGCGTATCCAGAGGATGGCAGGCCAACGGAGTAGTGCAGCGGGGACTCAGCCCCCTTGAACTCGTCTCCGCCGTCGGTGAGCGGCTCCACTCGCAAGTGGTTCACACTCAAAGGGCCGCCCTCGGAGGCGGGGACATCAGGGCCGAGGTGGCGGATGGTGTACGAACCAACACTGTTACCCGCCAAAATATTCAGCCGGTAACCTGCCTCCACTTCCTCGGCAGTCCAATCGATGTTGGTGTCTTGGAAGGTGACACTGTCAACGATTTCCCCGGTAAACCTCTCCACCGTGTTGCCTTCAGCCCGGTTGGACAAGGTGCCGAAGATCCGAGTGTCGATGACGTCGCCGTAGGGGATCGTGATGCCGGTGGGCTGGGAGCTTGAGTCCAGGAGCTCAATGCCGGACACCCGAACCAGTGGGCGTGTAACCCCTTCAAAAGCCTTGTAAATCGTGAAGGACTGCGCGAACCCGGTGCTCGGGGTGGATGAGTCCAGGGTAGCAGTCGTGCCGGTCACCTCGGTGATTCCGTAGGTGCCGATGTTCTCCCCCTCCAAGATCTCCAAGGTGTCCCCGGCCTCGACGCCAGCGAGCAGGAAGTTGGTACCGCCACTGGCCGTGACCACCAGGCTGTCAGCCACAGTGGACAGGTCGTCGCCGTTGAAGATGTTCCCCAGGGGAATCTTCGTGATCTTGGGCGCTATCAAGTCGACGTTGAGCTCGTCGGCGATCCGGTACCGGGCGCCAGAACCATCCCCAGTCCCCGTCGGCGTGACCGTCCGGGTGAGCTCACGATCCAAAATGAGGGTGTCATCATCGGCCAGCCACGACAGGATGCGGCGGATCGAGTAAATACCCGCATCCTCACCAGTTTCGATGACGACTGAGTCCCCAATGGCAGCGTTGAGGGTAGCAAAGTCAGCGCCCCCAAGGATAACTGGCCGCCCCGGTACCGGGTCGTCTGCAGCGATGACGACTGAGGATCCGTCACGATCTCGGACGCGATCCTTCAGCGTCACCTCTTCTACCAACCGTATTACCCGGCTGAAAGTGGCCACTGCCGTCAAGAACGGCGGGGTCGTGTTGCCGCTCTCCACGTCTCCCGTGGTGGTGTCGATCTTGATGCGGATGCACCGGTAATCATTGGACCCGTCGTTGTAATACTCCTCCTCGAGCACCTCGGAGATCTTGAACGTCCCGAAGTCCGTAGGCCCCAAGAGCTGCACGTACCGGTCCACATCATCCTCGGTCGGTACCCATGGATGGTAGGGCTCAGACCCGGCGGGGTCGTAGTATTGACGGATGACAAGCTCGTCGAGCCCAGCCAACGCGTTCCCGTACCGGTCGTTCAACGGGACCGCGGCATGCGCCGTCGCGTCCAGCGGAGTGCTCCGCTCGGTGATGTGGATGAGCTGAGTCTCCCCTTGGTCGTTCCCGTCACCGTACGTCTCGAGATCCAATCCAAAATGGAGGGGCTCCCCATCCAGGATGCCCTCCAGCGTGATGTCTCGATCCTGGGGGTCCCCACCGCGGACAAACACGTCCAGGGCGCCACCAATGTGAACCTGGTTGTCCACAATCGAAATCTCGCTGCTGGGGCTGAGGATCCCTCCCGGGATGTCGGAGATGGCAATCGCCCCCTCTGCGCGCCGCGCCGTCATCGGCTTGGCCGAGTTGGTGTACGGGGAGGCAGTGTCCACTCTCAACTTGGTGCTCGAGAGGATCTCTTCCACTATCGCCCGGTAGAAGTCTCCCTGGCCGTTGAACGGCGCCTCCAGGATATCCCCTACCTGAATCAGGGAGGTGGAAAAGTCCGCATGGATTGTGCCGTCAGGCTCTATTACCGGGTACGGGGAGGTGGTGTAGAGATCGATCTCATAGCTCGACGCCGCCAAGATCGCGGGGAAGTACGAGTGAGGGGCCGTCTCGCTAATCCCTGTGATGATGTCCCGGTTCATCTCCGGGTCGCCGAACCCAATGACCTGGATGAGCCGCACGCTCTCGAACACATCCACAATGCGCGCCGTGATGCCGCGGAGAGTCACCAAGGACTTCTCGGTCAGGCTGTTCTCCACCCGCTCGATGAACTCGACCGTGGTCTCCTTGTCACCGCCGTCCGAGAAGGCCCGTCGATTGGTCACCTTCACCACCGAAGGGACATTCTCGATACCAGTGAGGGAGTTCTCCTCGATGTCGTACTCAGTCCCCTGGCTCTCCGCGCGGACCACGATGTCGAAGAAGTAGAGGTTGTCCTCCAGGTTGAAGAGCATCCGGTCAGACATGATGGCCTGGTTCTCCACAGGGAAGAACCGGTGCCCTGCAGCATCGAATACCGGATTGCTGGGAGTCACCAGCGCATATTGGGGAGCCGTGTAGTAGAGGCGGGCGATCCCCACCGAGTAGCCGCCGAGCTTCCGTCGGACGAAGAAGTTGGCGCCCAGATTGTCCGCCTCCCGCTCGTTGAGTGTGGAAGGCTCCGCCAAAGATTGGTTGAGGGATATCTGTTTGATCTGCCGACGGAAGGGCTCCAACAAGATCTGCATGATCTTGATGGCGTAGTCGTCCAACGGCTCACCATCCTGGAGCACCAGGTCTGGGAACTCAGTTCTCAACCGACTTATGGCGAAATCGCGTATTGGCGTGTTGTAAGGGTCCGGACCAAGACGAGCCAGCAAGGGCTGGATAATCGTGGAGTCGGCAGATGACCCGATGGACGTATCGATGCTCTCGTCAAACTCTTGAATCCTCTCTTGGAGGTAGAGCCTCAGGTCTTCCAATTCTGTCAGGGCTGTTACACTGCTCATCTCTGCCTCACAGTTCCAGGGACGCGAGAGCCTCGTCCCCAGCTACGCTCCTCAGAAACACCCGGGCCCTGGCTTCCATCTGCTGCGCATACACGTCCAGGTCGATGATCTCCGCTGACAGCAAACGCTCGTCTAGCGGCAACGAAGGAATGTTGGATTGCGATGCCCGGATTTGAGTAACCGTGTTTCCCACAGACCTAGTAAGGGCAGTCAGGATCCGGTCCATTTGTTTGGTCGAACTGAAATTGCCTACGAGCTCTTGAAGCCCGCCGCCGCGCTCTGGGTTGAATATGTCTGAGTCTGGACTCTGCATGATCCACTTGGTGAAGAGTTGGACGAGCTTCAAAATACCAGAGACCGTTCGAGTCTTGTCGCCAATCTCGTAGCTGATCTTGGAAGAGGAAGTAGTGCGAGTGAACTTGCTACTCAGTACCTCGATGGTAGAGATACCGTTCTGCGCAGCCTCAGGAAGCTGAACGTAGAGACTGTGCTTGTTGACAATGATGAACTCAGGGGCTGGAACCTCATTGATCAAAATGCTGGCGGCGCTACTGAAGTCCTCCCCAGTGATCTCGATAGTAGGATTGTCAAATCCAGGAACATAGCGAGGGACGCTTTGGATAGGAATCAAGTCCCTGAATTTGATGACCTCGAGCTGGGGCATGGCTTACTCTTCCAATCCGACCTCACTCTGATCGACGTACTTCTCAAAATCCGAGACCTCTACGGGGGAAACCTTCTTCACACTCTCTATAACATCGGTCAATTCTGCTTGGATAGCCAGGACCCTATCCAGCTTGGTGGGAAGAGGGTTGTCTTCGGTGCCAACCGGAGAGCCTCCCAAAAAAGCAGTTCTAGTAGGCTCAGTAGAAGCAGGAGACTCCTCTCCAGGCTTGAACGCATAGGGGTTGAACTCGGCTCCGCTCGACGCACCAGACTCTCCATTCAATTTGATTTGGTCCCCGATCAACTCTTCCAGCGTGACAGTGGCGAGAGCCGCGTTGACCTCTCGGCTACGAACAAAAGAGTAGGCATCGGCAAGTACCGCTCGCAAACGCCGACTCACCGTTGGTTCTAGGCTCTTCTCGGTGATGTCAGTGTATACGCTCAGCTCGTTCTTTGACATCTACTCCCCTATCTCGTCAGGAAAGCCCTCGGTGTCACTAAAGTCCGTGTCAGGATCCAACCCATTCAGCTCCACTGCTTCCACTATGTTGAGCTCTTCTTCCACCACAGAAGCTTGAGTCGCTGACGTTGGTAGGTCATTGAACACTGACCTGGAAGCGCTCATTACTGCGCCCCCAAACGACCCTGTCTCCTCATTCGTTCCAAAGAAATCCGATACCCTGCCTGATTGGAGAAGGTTTATTGCCCTTTCGTACTTGCGATCCAAGAAAGTGTCGATGAGCTGGTCGAGAGCCACTATCACGGGAGTCGTGTAGGACTGTAGGATGCTTGTCAAGTTCATTGCCGAGTCTGGTATTTCCCGAGAATACTCCGACGTCCTTTGCGGGTTGTCGGTCAACAAGGAAATCAAATCGGCAAGAACCTGCATCGCTCGATTCCTGCTCGAGGCAAAGTTCTGACCTGGAAGAAGTGCCGACGTGAGAACTGAGTCCAAGGTGTCCAAGCTCTCATCGAACTTGTGCTTCTTCAGCAGGACTCTGGACGTGGTGTACGTGGTCAACTTCTCGGACAGAGAAGAGTACGACCTTGCAGTGCCACTGCTGATCTCGAACCCAGCCTTCTCCGTGGTGGAGGGGAGGGTGGAACTCAGTACCAAAGTAGTTCCGTCGACCTCTGCTATCTCATGCTCCTCAGAGGAGCCAATGAGTCGTAGGAAGTCCCCTTCAATAATGCTGGAGAACTTCAACTTGACCCCTTCTCGATTCACAGCCTCGAACCTGTTGTGGCTTCCAACTACCTTGCCGGCGGACAACCCAAGCCCAGAGTGAGCAGACACTACTTCAACAGAGGACAAAGAGTCAGTCCGAGTAGAAGAGATCTTCACCTGCTCTCGAAACACCCGGTAGGACAGCCCGTGCTCCGACGACTCAAAGCTAAACCCGCTCAGAGTCAAGGTTGATCCAGAAGATGAGGCTATTCGGTAAACCCCTCGGTATTGGCCATTGAGGATTGCAATCTGATCGTTAGGCTCCACCAAGCTGTCGAAGTTCACTGACCCAATCACGTTTGACGTGTTGTCGACTGTTCCAAGGTCATCGCCCGTGTGTATCTCAGTTTCGACAACCTCTGCTGCAGCATTGGGGACATCGTCCAAGATGCGGGCTACCAGCTCGTCGGGGGTCACAACGTAGGCCGAGTCCTCTTGGCCCGCCTGGAACCCTAGGACCTTGTGAGCTGAGTCCTCTGTGAACTGTAAGGGGCTTGCAGCTTCTACTCTCGGGAACCTCGTGTAGACCTTGGCTCTTGGGTCCAAGGTGTTCTGGACATACAAGGCCAAACGCTCGGGGTCGCCCACATAAGTCTCAGCTATCATGTGCCTGTTCAACGCATCATACTCGCTCAGGAAAGAGCCGTTCTCAGCATTGATGGCAGACACAACGTCCGCGACAGTCGTTCCGGAGAGCTGAGCTGTTTTGACCGTAGGGCCTATCTGGGCGGATCCATTCGCCACATCGTTGACCAGTGCAGGGTTGAACCAAAACCTAGTACCCGCAGGTGTCGCCACATTAGACTGGCCTCGTATCTCAACGGCTCCGTCCACTGGGCTGGGGGTGCCCGTAGGAATACGAACAACGACGTCAGTAGTAGACACCACCTCTGCAATCTCGTAGCGGCGCCCGCCGCTGACTATGTACCCTCCCAAGTGCCAAGACTGAAGTCCTAGCCATGGAACTCCCTCATCACCTGCGGTGAACCCAGAAAGCGACCCCGCGTTCCCAGTCCAAACCACCGTGGCGTTTTGGAGCAACCGCATCTCGGTGATGTACCGATGGTAAAGGTCTGGGTTAGGATTGATTCCGTAGTTGGCAGCAGTCACCACCTCCGGGAACAAAACAGGCGATCCAAGATGTTTGAACCCGAGCTCGAAAAACTCTGAGAGCTGAACCTCCGTGCTGGCACCAGAGGATACCGTCCCCTCATACACGCTAGTGTCTACTGCAACGTGAAGGTAATCGTTCTCGCCTGGAGTGAACGTGAAAGGCTCTTTGTTGCCTCCAACCAAGAGCGCACCGAGCACCGACCCCACACTCACCCCGTAAGCAGAACCTCCATCAATCTTCAAAGTCAGGTCGGCAACTGGAATGTCCCATGGGCCTGAGTTGGTAATCACGGAAGCAGGTGTACCCTCTCCTGTGATGCGCCCATAGTGCTTCAAAGTGCTGGGGATCGGATTCAGTGGAGACCGAACCTTTACCTCTCTGGGGTCCGACACTGAACTGATGAGGTTGACCACTGACTTACTGGCTAACGACGTGAGAAGATTTCTCCGGCTACTCGCAATGTTCTCAGTCTCCGACTGATCTTCCATGTCATCAGACAACTGATTCAAGTTCTCTCGAATGCTAGTGAACGCGGTGTTCGCCACTCGAGAAGGAATGTCCAAAGACAGGTAGTCTTCCAGTAAATCTCGCAGAGCAAAGACTGAGGTCAGAAGAGTTGCGTGGACGCTCTTCATTCTTGAGAGATTTGTGCGGATGATGCCGCGTGACTCATCCCTCGGGCGGACAAAACTACCTGTTCCGGATATGACATTCGGCCGGTACTGCTCCGACAACTTGTCCATCAAGTTCTTGAATCTAGTGGTCTCTGGTCGATTGCTCACCGAGCTCGCTGCATCCAGAGCGAGCATCGCAGTGATGGAGTTGCTGACCGTAGTAGTGTCTACAACCGCAGACCCTATCTGGGATAGGTCCTGCAAGGCCACCATCATGTCTTCTGCCAGGTTGACCTCTTGCTGAACCAGGTAGGAGAGCCGGTTCTTGACCAGGAGAGCGAGGTAGAAAACTGCGTCTGGGTTCAGGAGAAACGTGGCAGCCGCGAACTCAATGAGCTGCGAATACTCTTCGCGCGTATTGAGAGTACCCCCGTCCTTTCCGGGATCGAGGCGAGCTCGGAATATCCGAGAAACCTCGTTCAGAATCTCAAGTTCGGTGTACCCGGCCATTTACGCAACAGCTTGCCATGGCACGAGGGGCACCTTCTGAACAAGGGTCTCCCTACGTACCACCCGAGGTGGGGCAATGCTGGAGAAGTCGTCGATCATCCTGGGATAGAATGGGAGCGCGAAGTTGGTCGTGCGCCACCTCGACGTCTTCTTCACCATCGCTGCAAACACGTCCTGAGTAAGGTCCTCCTTGAACGATGACGTCTCCATCCGCTTGATATCGGAACGCGTGAGCTGAGTTGTGAGACGTCGGATGTAACCTGGGTCCCAACCAAAAAGCTCGCAGACCTCCTCGAACGACACCCCGTTCTCGTACCGTAAGTCGGGCGTGAAGATGTAACTCGCCGCCCGCTGCCAATCGATCTTCCGATGCCCAACACCCTGGTAGAGGACATAGTCGAAGACCGCTCGGCGCAGCACATGGGCCCAGAACAACTTGATCCGGGAAGGGATTTCGCTGGAGGGGACTAGCATCAGGCAGCCACCTCCACTGGTAGTGGAGTCACAACCAAGTCTGGTGTGCTCGGGGCCCTCGGCGCATTGGTGTCCGGTTTCCTCGACACTTCGACCGTGCCTGTGCCCACACCAACGGCGGTCAGAGTCAAAACGTTCGCGGACTGAGTCACCGTGAAAACATCCTCGTCAGAGGATGCGAACTCCAAGAAAGTGCCCGAGCACTCTGACAGGTCTCGACCGTTCGAGCCTTCGACAACGATTGTCACCTCGACGGTGTCTCCCGTCACAAAGCTTACGGTCGTGGGGTCATAGGTCACTGAGGAGACATACGGGAACAGCACGTCCTCGAGCTTGGCGCCGGCGGCGTCCGGAACCATGATGGTCCCAACAGTTTTCGGCCCGGGGGTCTCTACTCCGTAGAGGTGAACCTCGAACGTGCCTCCTCGAGGAAGAAGAGCCTCGACATACCCGTCCGGCCCGGTGGTGACCTCGGACTCTCGAATGAGCTGCATCCTTCGAACCAACGATGGGTTCGATGCCCCGGGGAACCCGCCGATGTCTCCGTCTGGTTCGACCATGGTCGGAATGAACCGAAGGGTGACATCCCTCAACGGCCTGAGGGACACATCGGTAAACGTCCCAGATAACAGGCACATATCCGAATCGGAAGACTCAGGGATCGATGGCTGCTCAGCCAGAAAGGTGAACTCATTGGTCAGCAACGACCCCACCGGGATAGGGTCCAAAACGTTCACCAGACTGGTGGGCCCGAGCTCAAATGTCCACCCCGGGTTCTTGACCCTGACAATGTAGGTTCGCCCCGGGTCGGGGTCTCCCTCGAGTGGGAGCTCCGCAAAGCCGCTTGCATCCGTGGTGAGCTCAGTAATGAAGCTGTCGGCCTCATCATGGACGCGAATCGTAGAACCTTCCAAAAGAACTGGAGTGGGGTCATTACTTTTGGTGATGAACGTGACCAGCTGAGTAGTTGGCCCTTCCCTCCCCGTGAACTGGAACTCATTGAGAGGAGGTGGAGGGTCGGTAATGCTAGCCACGGACGTCGGCCCCGGGAGGAAAGAGAACCCGTCCTTCGATAGCCGCACGATGTAATCGACAGCCGGAGTGTTGCCGAGCAAGAGGAAATCCACTTCACCCGGTGTGACCGCCCCTGTCACCCCTTCCGTAACGTAGACGTCATTGGAATCGAAGATCTGGACCAGGACGCCGTCAATCGGCGCCGGGGTCGCCTGATCATCGACCACGCGGAAGGTTGAAGTTACGTACCCCATCTAGAGCGTCCTACGCGGCGCAGTAGGGAACCGCACCTGTTTGATGTCGAATGGGTCTGGACTCAGTCCCATGACGGTCAAGAGATTGGTTACCGGGTCATCTGGAATCTCGATGGCGCGGATGATCGAGGTCCCTTCGAACACCACCCGCACCTTCAGGCCGCGCATCAAAGAGACCTCGGCGTGGCCAGAGTTGTTCGTCTTGATGGTGATTGGGGCGCGGTTGAGCGCCACCTGGAACCCCTCGACGGAGAGGAGCTCATGCTGCGGATAGAATGTGATCTCTTGGTCCGGCACCGCGATGCCCCGAGCGTCCACCAGGTCCACCTTCACGAGACTCAGTGTCCCAGAGCTGACCAAGGTACCGACGTCCCCTTCGAATGGCTCTGAGTCTGCGCTCGCAAGGCCGTTCGATGGGTTGTAGAACTGGGCCCGGTAGAAGTACCCTCGCTGCCCATCGTTGTCAGTGTAGGTGTACGACGGGATGCCAGCTTGAAGGTCGACATGGGCATCTTCGCCGATGTCCCTCTCTCCCCCAGACCACCCGAACTCAGCTGCTGCAGACCCACCAACAATCTCCACCACCGAAATGGTTCCGGTCTGCGTGGACGTCAGCTTGAGGGTGTTCGACACCTCTCCGGCGACTGAGTCCCCCAAAGCTGCATTGACCTGGTCGACCACCTGTGCCGTGGTGAGCGGGTCCAAGCCAGAGAAGAGGATGTCCACCTGCGCGCCTTGGTCGATGACCAGCTGCAAGGTCTTGCCGGCAACGTTGTAGCTTCCGCTGTTGGGCGCCGTGAGAGTAGCAGCTGCCGGAGAATCAGCGGTGAGGAGGGAATAGGTCCCATCTATTCCAGTTGTCGATCTCTTGATTCGTAGGACTGTGAAGGAGAGAAGTACGTCGTCTATCCCAGAAACGCTGACCCGAATGGTGACGGACATCTACTCCTCCTTACCGCCTGTGATATCCGGGGATACCACACCAGCGCCATTGATTGTAGGAGAGTCTCCGGCAGCTGTTGCTGCCGGACCAGCGCCACCATCAATGGAAGGTGCTGGTACCCCCGCGCCCACGATGGAAGGCCCAGCTTCCTCGGCCACCGAGGATCCGGACAAAGAGGGAGCGTCCACAGAAATTCCTGAAATGGTGGGTCCCGGAAGAACAGGGCCACCCACGCGGCCGCGGCAAAGGTATCCTCGGGTAGCTAGCGCCAAGGTCATGGAAACACCCTTTTCAGAACAAACTTGTTGTTCGAACTCTCCTCATTATAGGTGGATTCCAGTTGAAACTCAGCTAGCAACCCAGCCGTCTCATCCCCCTCTGGTTCGTTGGGGATTTGAGAGGCGCTGGCAAACATCCTAATCCGCGCCGAGACAAGCTGTCCCCCCTCGTATACCTGCTTGTCGACCATGCCGTTGTGGTGGAGCAACCCTTTGACGAGCTCGAGTTGGCCCATGACCGTGTTCGGGCTGATGATGACCGGGTCCGGTTGGATCTCCGGAATGTAGACCTCGTTCGTGATGATGTGGGTCTCCACAGCTACCCCGTTCGGGACCCCTGAGTGCTTGTAGTAGACGTGGTAGATCCACTCCAACCCGACAATAGACTGCTCAAAGAGGTAGAGGTAGTGGCCTGGGTTTTCCACCGGGTCCACTTCGACCATGTTGTACCAAGTCGGAGTTGCCGAAAACCAGTTGATTCCCGAATCCCAAAACTGGTTGTCGAGAACCGCTCCGCGAGTCTCTTTGTACCTGCGAATGGAAACCTGTGGAGTGGCCCCCGTCACTCCATTCCCGGCGCTGTCCACAAGAACCAGTACGAAAGGAATGTCCTGGTTACTCGGCCAACGTATATACCCCTCTTGTTGTGGCATCTAGAGACCCGATACTAGTCGATGGTGCCTGAAATGTGCTCGTTGTCAATCAACCACTGGTAGAGGACTCGTTTTGCTCCAGAGTAGATTTCGTACCCCGAAGCACCATCAGTCTGCAATGCGGACTCAGCTATCATGGTCGCGTAGTCGTCACTGTTAATGGTGAAGTTTTTTCCGCGAACCCCATTACCAATAACCCAAGAACCATCGACAACATCGCCGTAGCCAAGTTCGAACGTGATCTGATTTTGCAGCAGGTTCACAGAGAAATGAACAATTTTAGCTTTGGGGTAGGTCTTTCCTGGGTCATTGTCCCCGGGGTTTGCTGCAGTAGTCAATGTAATGGGCATGCTGGTCTCCTAGGCAGCCTCAAGGGCTTCGATTCTGGACGTCAAATCTTTTATCAGGTCCTGCTGCTCTTGAATAGCTTTGACCAAGACGGGGATCAATGCCCCCGGAGCTACACTTTTGGAAGGTTTCTCCTCCCCCTGTGGCCCTACCTCGGCCACCATAGCCGGGTAGGCCCTTTCACAATTCTGTGCTAAAAATCCTATGGGTACGATAGAAGTATTGTCTTGATCCTTTCTTCGATATTCAATCATCTCCAACTTCCCAACAACAGAAAGCCCATTCACTTGAGTAGGCATGATATTAGTTTTCAGATTTTCATCCGAAGGCTGCAACAATAAGCAACCAGCAGGGTATATATATGCCAAGCCACCAAGAAAGGTAGAACTGTTCGCTGTGTAACACGAGATAAAAGTGTTCGAAGAAGTAGTGGAGTTAGGGCCGCTTGAAACCCTAATACCAACGCCATTGGTGTTGTTGTAAGTGTTTCTAATATCTGCAACAAAACCATTTATACTAGAAGTATTTACAAATTGACCGGCGACCCAAGCTCCATAATAGCTTCCATCGTAGAATCCGAGCCGTGCATAGGTACTGGAGTTCAAGTATCCAATCACACCGCAAGTCCCATTGGTACCTGCCGTAGGTGTAGTGAATCCTGCAACTCCGGCTGTGTAATGATTTCCATACCCGGTCCAACCTTTTACTGCAGAGTCAATCGTTGTCCTGGTCCAACCCGTGCCACCGTTTGCAACTGTTGCGGAGCCTGTGCGGTAACCATATATAGTTGTGTGGTCTGCACCCGTATCTGACGAGTCCATTACAACCTGAAGTCGATAGTTACTGGCTGGTGCTACGTTCATTCCCACGAAGTTTGAGCCGTCTAGATTGATCCCATCGTTGGCGGTGGTATTACCGTTTTGCAGCTGAACATAATAGCCGTTCCATCCTACCCAACCTCTGCTCGTGGTGCTGTTGTAGAAAGTGACTCTGGCTGAATAGGTGGAAGTGGAACCAGCCTCCACCCGCACAGCAGCAGATGTCCCAGACTTGCGCAGCTGCAGGTATTCCCAAGTAGATACTAATGGGGTGTTGCCTATCGATACCCGCCCACCATTATCCAAGGCGAGCCCGACATTCCACGTTACCCCCGATCCCTGTGCTATACCCGATTCATAATTGAAACGCAGTGAGTCACTAACCTTAGTAATCTGGAAATTTGATCCAGCATCAGAACTCTTCCAAGTACTGCTTTCCCAGTATGCATCAAAAAGTAAAGAGATGTTATCGTGAGAATAGTTGAGCTGCTGGAAAACTGGGTAGTTGTCAGTACTCACCGTATACTGCACATGAGGCCCATCAGCACTAGAAACTGTCCCATCTATGGCAAACATTGCAGCTCCCACACTACCGTGCGGGATAGTAGTTGTTCCAAGCCCGAGCTTGGGGCCTCCTTCTAGAGTCATCCCTACTACAGCAGATGTACCGAACTGTATGGCTCCACTCGTGTCCATACCAAGTAAAAGCGAATTGTTGATCGCACCAGTGAACGTATTGCCATACTCCGGACTATTGTTCGTTGCACCGACAAAACCCAAAACCCCTCTAGTGTTAGCGCCGTTCGTAGAAAACTTTACGAATGGCGTGTCGGCAGAACCTGAGTTGTCAGTGTCCGCCTCCAAAAAGACGGCAGTGGCGGCTGTAGATTTGATGTGCAAGTTGTAAGACGGACTTCCGTTGGTACCTATTCCAAGTCCAGTGCCATTGATCCTCATCCACTCAGTGGCTGAAGAGCCCCACATGATTTCTTGCGTATAGGGATCTCTCTCTATCCAACAACGAGTGTTTGTCCCCGGGGTGTCAAACGAAGTATCGACACAGATAGCATCGTGTGTTCTGACTGTGTTCCAATCACTTCCTGCAGCGTCGCGACGTAACCAGACACGATTGTAAATGCTGTTGCCTGCGTGCCCGTGAAAGGTTCGTTGTAGCACCACGTCATTCACTGTAGAGCCTAGTGTTGCAGTCTCGTCTACATGAAGTCTAGATTCTGGATTGGTTCTTCCTACGGCTACGTAACCACCACTTCCAACAAATAAACACTCTGTCGCGCCCGAGTTTCCTTGAATTTGCAGAGCAGCTCTCGTGTTGCTGGCATCCGCATCGATGATCTTGAAGTCAGCCGCTGCGTTCGTGCTGGTCGTTGTGAACTCTGCACTCACCGTAGTGGCATCGATATTCAGCTTGCCACTCGCTTCTAACGTCATCCTACCTGCTGCAGAGGCAGTGTTATACCAAAAGAGTTGATCAGCCCCGTTAAGACCGACAGACCAATCACTAGAACCTGTTGCAACTGTGTACCTGATAACTGCGTTTCCCGAACCCGCGTTTTGCACTCTAAACGTGGTATTGCCGGAAATGCTCCTGTAGAGGTGGAGACCAGCACTACTAGGTGCTGTACCAATGCCAAAATCACCATTGGCATCGAGAGTCATATTCTGGGTGTCGCTCGTCCAAAAGCCAATCGACGCAGCTTCTTGACACCATAGATTCAAGTTCCCCGTGCCTCTATGGAGAAACGAGGTAGATGCATTTGCCCCAGTGTTGCCTCGAATGATTCTTAGACCGTAATCAGAATAGGTGTCATCGCCGACAAAATCGATGTACGCATACCGGTTGCTGGAACCGCCGGAACCAATCTCAATAGCTGAAGTCTCACCACCAGTAGAAGAATATATGTTGACTATCGATGCGCCCGAATTATAGACGTTGAGAGTTCTTCTTACAGTTACAGAACCATTACTCATCGTAAGATACGTGCTAGCGCCATCTTGCCTACGGAAATTGTGATCAACAGCATCATAGTACGCCTGGTTCGCGTACGTTGCGTGCGTACCGCCGTACAACTCTATGTTGGCACCTGCGTTTTGAGCGTTACCGCCATTTAAGCTCAAAACTGCATCGTTCACGCCGCGACATATAGTAGAGCTAGCGTAAATGATCCCATCAGTGTTGGAATTGAGACTGAGAGAACTGCCATTGAGTGCTAACGGTGCATACGAAGGACTACCACGATCATAAACTTGGATGTATCCAACTCCACTAGAGTACTCCATTTCTATGCCTTTGCCGCTGGAAGCAGCACCAGTCCCCGTGGTTCGGATCATACCATCGACATCGAGCTTGTTGCCTGGCGTTTTCCCAATACCAACCAATCTATCTTGATCGATGAACACGGCTTGAGTACCGCCGATGTAAAACGCATGACCCGTTGTTGAAGAACTGTCAACACCGGAGACATAATCAATCACTCTAGAACTGGCTCTTCGTGTGATCGACGACGTAACGAGAGTTGACCCCAACAAGAGTCCCCCAGCCGTCGCCCAAGAGCCGTTCATCGCCGTAAGGTCAGCACCATCCCAAGTGAAATACTGATCGGATGACAGCTGGTTCGCAGCTGACCAAAATGCGACTCGGTTCGCTGCGCCTGAACCAGATAACGATGTGTTCGCCGCAAGATCGTACTCAGTCCCGCCATCATTTTGGAAGTAAGGTTTTCCATCAGTCTTGCAATAGAACTGTCCATATCCAGATGTTGTTGAAGGAGTTGTTTGCTCTGCAACCTCCAACCAATTTTCAAGCTGAAGCTGCCCTCCTACAGTCTGCGACTGCAGAGTCATCAACTTGTTGGCAAGAGCTCCATACCAAACATGTCTGGTACTGTTGTTGCTGACTATGTATTCCATCTGGTTCAGGGATACCCCAAACCCCATGTAGATCCCGGCACCTTGGAATAGGTACAACTTGTGGTAGGTACCGGCTGCGTTTCCGTATGTACCCCCAATGCTCAAATATGTTGGGGATGAAGTAGAGACAACGTTAGTGTTTCCCACAAAAGTGGATCCAGAGTTGAACACGCGAAAACGATCTACTCCGCCTACCTGAGCATGCATGAATAAAGCATTACCGGACCCGGTAGAAGTCTCAGTCACGTCGAAGAACAACCCCGTGTACCCGGCCGTACTCGACTGATTGACGTCGAGCTCGATCTCCATCCCGTACTGAGTTCCAGACGCAGCGCTCAGTCCTGTTCCTGAAGTCGGGTCGTTGTAAATCCTGAATATGGGACGGTCCGTGGCTGCTTGGAGGCGCCCCTGCAACGCTAGACCGTAATTGTTTGCGTTGTTTCGAATCGTGTGGATACTGCTCGAGGCACCCATGAACTGGGACACAGCATCGGTGGTAACGGAGAATCCCGACGTCCCGTCACCTGCAATGATGCGGATGTTCTGCGCAGTTTCGGTTCCACCAATCTCGTTCTTGATGTCGTAGAACGAACCAGTGTCTTCGATCACCAAGCGGTTGTAGTTCGTAGTGCGGTCAGCAGTCTGGTAGAGAACAATTCCGTTGCTGGCATCATCCAAAGTCAAAGTTCCCGAATCGGGATCTTCGTTACTGCCAACGTTCAGGCCATTGTAGACACGGGTGTCACCGCCACTACTGATACGTATTCTGGTGGCGTTATTAGTGCGTAATAAAATGTCAGCGGCTTCGCGGGCAAGAAAAGAAAAATCTCCAGTCCCACGGTGTACGATTTCGGAGCTGGCATTTTCTCCTGTGTTGTTCCTGATAACCCTCAGCCCATAGTCCGTGTAAGTGCTATCACCGACAAAATCGATGTAGGCGTACCCACTATCTGAGCGGCCTTCCCCAAGCTGAATTACAGCAGATCCCGTTGTTGCAGGACGAACGTAGATACTCGCGGAAGAGGAGTTATCAACGTATAGCGCCGAACCGTCAAAGGTGAGATTGGGACTTGAAGTCAGCGTGTCTGTATCAGACCAGAACGCGACTCTGTTCGTAGCACCAGATCCAAATCCGGCATTGGTGAACAGCGTGTCCACCTCAGATTGCGTGTACTTGTCGGCAAGTGTGGAAAGAGACACGTCCGACTGATTCACGTCCTTGAAGTAGAGGTCGCTTCCCGACCTCCAAGCCAGGACGTTCTCGTCAAACCCGGTAGAATCTGAGCCCGCATCTTGGAAGTAAACGCCCCTAGCCTCAAGGGCGTCTTCCCATGCTTGGATTGGAGATGGCCATGGCTGCTCATCCGCGCTGTCGCCACCAAGAGCGGTAGATTCAACTTTGAGTACTTGTACGCGGTCAGTAGGTAGTGCCATGAGCTCGTCCTCCAGAAGACGAGGCCATGGTACATGACTGGAAAAAGAGGGGCCAGAGGCAGAGGCCGCTCGGCGGAGCGGCCTCTACGTGGATCACGCAGCCTTCTTGCCAAAATCGTCGATCTTGACCCAGAGAACTGTGGCTGTGAGGGCGAACCCGCACCGGATCACACGCTCCCCGGCGCCAATGTCGCCGAACGTGGCAGTGGTACCACCCGAAGTGTCCAGGTAGTACGGGGCACCTGGAGTGGCGCCGGAAATAGCACCGTCGCACTCACCATGGAACACGATTTCCTTGGACTCGTCAGCGCCAGTTGCTGCTTCTTTGGCCACCCCAATCACCCTGGCCTTGGCGTCGGTGTCTGCTGTGGCTTTGCCAACCTTGCCGCTAGTGGCACTCGGGTAGACTGGGTCACCGATTGCAAAGGCCTCGGCCGAGGTCATCGCTTTGACCAAAACCGGGGCATCGCCCGCGCTGTCGACGTCGATCAAACCATCGCCGTCGGTGGACAGGCCTACACCAAGAATGGAGCTGACGTCCAGTCCGACACCGTTCGCCGTGACGTTGACTGGTTTGATGTCGCCACCCGTCGTGGAGTCTGGCTGGACATCCAGGTTGCCAGAACCATCAGCAAGCAGGCCGTCACCATCGAATGAGGAGATGTCGATACCGACACCGTTTGCAGTCGCAGAAACCGGTTTGGTGTCTCCACCAGTTGTGACGTCCGGTTCCACATCGAGGACGTGGGCATTGACACCGTTCTCTACCAAGCCCAGACCGGCAATGTCGGAAGCATCGATCTCGATACCACCGGCGCCGACGTCGATACCTTCACCGGCCACTGCCTGCACCGAAAGCGTCGTACCTCCGCCGCCAGCGATACCGTTGCCCTGCGTGGCAAGACGAAGGTTCGCGGAACCGTCAGCCTCCAACCCAGTTCCGGCGATGGCGCTGACATCCAAACCAACGCCGTTCGCTCCAACACTGACCGGCTGAGTGTTACCACCGGACTCGCTGTCAGGGTCTACGGACAAAGTGGTCCCGCCGCCGCCGGCGATACCATTTCCTTGCGTAGCAAGACGGAGGTTGTCGGCCCCATCATCCTCCAGGCCTGTTCCGGCAAAGTCATTGGGCTCGATAGCCAGGTCACCGCCGCTCCACTTCAAACCGGCGCTGGCCGCCAAACCAAAGGTGACGACGCCGCTACCATCAACGGCAAAACCAGTGTCGGAATCGAATGTCGACCGACCAACCGTCCCACCACCCGAGCCAGCAGTCGCCAGCGGGATAGACTCAGAACCTGCGAACTGAGTGAAGACCAGGTCGTCGGTGCCGACCACGTCAGAACCAGCGTTGTTGGTGCAAACGTAACCTTTGTCAGCGTCCGTTCCCTCTTCCACGAACAGGAACACGCCAGCAAACCCGTCTCCGGTCTGGGCGTCATCCGTTCGCGTCGCGGCCACCGCGGCACCCTGAAACTCGTAGATGCCGTCCTGGGTGGTTGTGGATTGTTGATCGGCCAGGAACCGATCGCCCACGCTCATGGTGATGCCGTCGATGGTGGCGCCCGGAGCTGCTAGGTTGATGTTGCCTTGAGCCCGAACCTTAACCGAAGCGTGGACATCCAAGCCTGTGGCCACGCTGTCGACATAGGCTTTTGATGCGGCGTAGGTATCCCCTGTCGGGGTGGATGGTAACCCCGAGAGCTCAGCACCGCCGGACAAGACAATGTTCCCATCCGACGTGAGGCCGTTGAAGTCCGGAGTCTGACCGTAAGCAACGGCGTCACCATCAGCACTGCCCGCCGTCAAATTTACGATCTTGTTGGAGTCCATATCGATATTGCCGGCCATTTTGAGTTGGCTCAGCGTATCGTTGGCGAGGTCCATCTCCTCCGGCCAACCGGCATCGCTCATGAACAGGGGAATAACTGCCGCCATAACGTAACTCCTTTAACAAGTTGTTAAGCTCTCGGCGGGTAGAGCTTGCTCTTACTCTTTCTGTTGTATCGACAAATCTCTGACGATTCTGCTCTCCGTGTCGATAGACATCGTCTTAGGATTGTGGATCTTGTACTTCTTTGCCAAACTCGTCACCATACTAGCATACTGGGGTCTGAGGGTGGAAACCGACTGTTCAAGTTGAGCTCTCTCCAAACTCAGGTTTTTCAGCTGTTGCTCCATCTGTCTGGATACTTCGCCAGCCCTCATTCTATTGAGCTCAAGCCCTTGTAGATAATGCTGCATTTCAGCATGAATTCTCCCAAACTGGGCGGCCTCTAGCTCTGACACCCTAACGATGTTCTCCATCATATCGTTGGCTTTGTCGTGGGCAGCACAAAAAGCGCCGACCTTAGCCTTTTTCTCACAGCCGTCGACTGCACAAATAGAAGAAAGAGCAGCCATCTTCTTCTTGGCCACTTCCCTAGCAGGCGCCTTGCTCGCCCTACGAGTCACTTTCTTCTTTTTCTTGGAGGTAGAACTATCCTCTCTCTTCTCTGGTCTTCTTCTTGGCATGTTGGTCTCCCTATGAATTAAAAATCGGCACGCCGATCTGCCGCACATCGCCCGCCGACGAAGTTAAACAGACCGACGGCCGAACCTAGATTCTTGCCGAAACAACCGCAGGGCATCACCCGTTCCTTTTGATCATAGACGGGGACGGGTTGAACAAAATAGTAGTAGGCCCCACCGCGGTGCCAGCCGCTTGGACAAGAGCATAGCCACCCGGTAGAGCAGTAGGAGGGGTAGAAGACAACCTTCCATTCGTTCCAATGAACAACGAGGTGTTGGTACTCAGTCCAGAGTAGACACCCTTCATCTCTCCGAAATACTGGATCCAGCACGATGTCGCTGACTGCTTGGATACAATGACCCCAATAGCAGGCATCTTGTTCTCGTTCCTGGGGTCTGTCTTCTGCACCTGGTAAATGCCACCCGACTCTGGGCCGCTCGCATAAACAGCATCCCCAACAATGTTGGCAGACAGGCATGTCGCCTGGGCAACATTGTCGGGCAGGGTCGGGATGGTCGATGCCCAACCCACATATTCTGTGCCATCGTAAACCAGAGTGTAAACAGAGACAGAGTCGTTGATGACAGACGGGTCCGGGGGAACCAGCCCTTCTGTGGACCACGAGATGCCGGCCGGCCAGACAAGGGTTCTCGGAGTGGAACCCTGCGTAATCATGACTCGATAGGTGGCTCCGTTCTCTGGGCCGGAGAACAAGAGAGAAACATTCCCTGACGCGGACTCCAAGTCCACTTCATGTATTGGACCGTCGGCCCACTCTAGGAGCTGAGTCGTCCCTGTAGGGGTGTGGTGGACCACGGGCGATATCGCCGAAGTCCCAAACCCAAAAGGTCCGGGGTAGCGGTAGGCAGTGAGTTTGAGAGGGGTTACCCACCCCTTGTCTGCCGCAGTGCTTCCTTCATCGAGATGAAGAACTCCCTCCACAAACTTGAACTCCCAACTCCCTGTAGGGATTGGAGTTCCGTCCCCTTGCTTCAGAGTGTAGGAGTAACCAGTGGACGAGCTGGGGCCAAAGACGATCGGGGAGATCCAGTTCTGAATCCTCTCCGAGTCCAGCGTGGAGTAATCCGTGAGCGGCCCGCTGTAGGGCCATACCCCTGGGTTGACCTTGGCGAACCAAGTGGTGTTTGCAGAGAATGGATCGAGCGTGAGAACGAAATCAGTCTCTAAAATAGCAAGCCCTGCGGAGACAGCTCCCGCCGCGTCATTGTAGTACGGCTGATTCCTCCAAACCTCAGGGCCAACAACTGCGTGACGTGTTCCGAAGGCCTCTTCGAACCACTGCCTGTCCGTCCTCTGGTGGAGGACGTCAAGCGTGTGTTTGAACGCTATGTTGCGTTCTTCGGTCGAGGAGGCCATCGGTCATTACTCCCCTTCAGTCTCCTCTTCTTCAAGCCTCTCAGCCTCCTCGAGGATTTCCAACCCATCCTCCAGAACGTCGATCAAATTTCGAGTCTCCAGCTTCGTCATCCGATAAGCGTTTCCTACCTCGTCCTCTTGCTCCGTAGGATAGATGGTGAGCTCGAGCTTCTTGTCCTCTGTAGCCCAAACGTAATGGCGCATTCGTCATCTCCTACGTCCAGTTGTGCGCCCTGATTCGGGATACCGAAAGCGCAACGCTAGTTCTGAAATCCACCCGTACCACAATCACCCTGTCGGAGGGAGTCGTCGAGAACGGGCCGAAGGTGAAGTACCAATAATCGTTTGAGGGGAACCCGCCAGCAACGCCTGACAAAGATCTCACCAAGCACCCAGGTTCTGGAGACGGGAACTGCGCTGAGAAAAAATCCCTCCCGCAATCGAACCACACCGAGCTGACCCCAGGAATCTGGATGAAGATGTTGAGGTCCCCTGAGCCACCGGGGTTCAAATCTCCGTTGGTGCAATCGAATCCTGGAAGGTACATCACCACGTTCGACCGAGTCCCGGGGGTAGTGTCATGGCGGAACACCCGGTGGTAAGTCCGAATGCCTGTCATCGTCGAATAATTGGTCCCAGGCTGCTGGGCCGGCCGACGAGTAGCCGGAGTGGTGAAGTTGGTGACCGGGTAAATCAACTGCCCGTTGTAGACCTGGGCGCCTAGGTTCGAATTGTCGAGCACCATCTGGCTGTCCCATTGGTCCACGCCGCTGGGCGGCACCGTTGGGGCCGCCACCCATACCGCTCGGGGGTTCAACCGGTAGTCTTCGTCGTCGAACCTCTCATCTGTCTCAGCAGACGTCGGCCCAACATTGTCGATCATGATGGGGCCGCTCGACGAGTAGTTGTAGGACGACAGACCAAACGGGTCCCCAGCTCGGTGCCGGGCCTTCCCATCCAAAGAGCGCAGCGTGGCATTCACAGTGGCTTCGATGGACCAAGAGGCCGGGTCGTCATACACCGGGGTCGGAGGGTGGGAGGGGATGATCGCGGCGCTGTTGTAGGCAATCAACTGCTCCGACCCAGCCACTGCTAGGCCAGAGAGGTCCACACGAATAGGCTGAGCTGAGTACATGGCTCGGAACAGGTCGTTGTCCGCGCCGTTGACGTCGAAGATGGTGCCAGCCTTATAGAACCGAATCCCGCTGAGGTACTTCAAAACCGGGGTGTTCTCGCTCACCGAAGTGAGCGTCGGGAGCGGAGGCGTGGCGAACGGGGTGTCCACAAAGACCTCGAACTCCTCAGTCAACGTCCCGAGTGACGTACCTTCATGGGTCACGAGGATTCTCATGTACCCGCCGGCAGGGAGCAGGGTGGATATCGGAATGTTCAGATTGAGCTGACCCTCATACCGGCCGGCGTTGTAATGGACTCCCGACGTGCTAATCCATCCATTGGGGCTCGAGACCTGGTCGGTACCGTCGCAGGCGATGGACTCCTCTCCCAGGGAGGCTTCACCGCCCCCTGAGACAACGTACCGAAGGAACCTGACTCGGAGGGTGGTCCCGACGTTGAGCTCCGTGATCTCACCCCCCGTACCGGTACTGTTCGACGACAGTCTCGTTCCGGGGTGTTCAGCGCTGGGGTTGGCCCAGTCGCCATCCTTGGAGAACGAGTAGAACGGAGACCCCGGAGAGCTCGGCTCAGACACCCGGCCGGACTGAGTTCCCGGCCAAAGAATGCTACCGTTGGTGGCTCCATCTGAGGTACCGAGGTGCGACGCGTAGACCGGGGTTGGGATGTCAAACCAGTCTGGAGCCACAAGGACTGAGTCCTCCCCCACGGCAACCCCCACTGGTTGAGCACAAGATGGATGGGGAACCTGAGAGCTGAACCCAGTATCCCCGAGGTAGATAACGCCACCCGGTACAAGCCCGGTGACTACGCCGTCAACCTTTCCACCCCATTGAACCCTACCCTCAGTGGATGTGAGCTTCTCAATCAGGAGGCCGAAAGCAGGGAGTTTTGATGGATCGTTCGGGTCTACGGTGTCTACTTGGATACGGCCGGCGATAATTGGACCCGCAGTATAAACCCAGTGGCCAACCTGATTGGCTGTTAGGCAGTCCACCTCGGAGATGGACGGCTCAGCTCCACCACCACCTGATGGGGGCTCTATCCGCGCCATCTACCCCGTCCTGTCTCTCTGAGCCTCCAAACTGTCGGTGCCCTGGTTGTAGGTCTTTTGCACGTTCTTGTTCATAATCCGGTCCATGAGACTGCCACTAAACACCGAAGCAGGGCCCAAAGTCGGAGCCAAGTCTATCTTGTCGACCTGTGCTTGTACCAGAGCAATAGCGGTCAGCACACCCGTGAAGTTCTCGCCACCGGAGTAGAAACCTCCCGCCCAAATATCCTTGTTGAAATCGATGAGCACTTGTAGTTCATAGTACCCGGCCTGGGTCGGAGTAAACGAAACCTTGTAATCACCAAGAGTACCGATTTCTGCGATAGTCACCGGGGTAGCGTCGAGAGCCCCGTTGAAATAGAGCTGAGGGGTGAAGTCCCCCGATCCAACGGACAGACCAGAACGCTTCGTGTACCCATCGTTCTCGAACGCTGGAAACTGGTCGATCACCAGTTCGTTGATAGGGACATCCCGATTCATTCTTCGTTCACCTTAGCAGTCAGGCCAAGGACGGACTCAGTAAATTCCTTGGCTTGTGTTCCAGCCTCAGCAAAGCTTTTCTGCATTGCCTTCAGCCTTTTCCTTCGGCGACTTTGCTCAAATTGGATGATCGCTTCTGAATCGTCGATCTCACCCCTCTTTATCTTTTGCTCGAGCAGCAACTCTTCCAACTGCGGTTCGGATAGCTTCCCCATGTCGATAAGAATCTGCCCGATTCTAAGGCGTTTCCTCTGAACGTTCACCGCTTCCGTGAGATCTTCTTGGGTGATGATGTTGTTGGTTACAGCCAGGTTGCCTATTGAAAGAGGGTCCTCCATAGCTTCCTCGAAAACCTCCTCCTGAGTCTTCAGGGGGTCGGGGTTATTTTTTCTAGAACCAGAAGAAACATACTGAAGGAGTCGATGGGTCCGTCGGCGGGAACTGGACATCCTATCCTCCATCTTTGTGAGACATCGAATGACTCAAAACTTCAAACGCTCGCCTCAAAGCGTCGTTAGAAGCTTTGAACTCTCGTATGGTGTTGTTGGCTTCATTGAGAGCAGCCATGAATAGCTCAGTATCTTCCCGAGCTCGATTCAGCCTCTCGTTTGCTACGGTCTCATTTTTCCCCTTTTCCTTCCAGTAGGCCCACAGTGATAATCCCAACGCTATGAACATGAACAAGGTGACACCAGGTTCAGGTCCAAGTAGGGATACGCCGAGGTCTACCAGAGCTTCCATCAAGCCACTCCCAGCTTCTGAGCGTCGTCATAGCCTATTTGAATAAGTCTCTCAATCTGAGACTGCTCAAATGACAATGGGTCTGCCGCCAGAGAAGACGCAGGCCTATAAACGTTCACTTTAGCGTCGGAGTTTTTGACGAGGTCTTTGAAGTCCGTGTTGAATATCTCATTGGCCATGATGCCAATGATCCGAGGACCATACTGAGTAACATCCTCTGGGTCCCCTTCGATGGGAGCCATTTCTTCTGACTCGGTGAGGATCATGTCCACTTCTGTTGCCCCGGCGTCCAACGCTGCCTTCAATGGTACCGCGTTGCGTACTCCACCGTCTATCCACCACTCCCCTTCCAACTTGATGGGGGCGAACCCCATAGGGAACACGGAGCTAGCGTAAATGAACTCTTTGATCTTCTCATGGGTGTGATTGATGACCCGGTACTTGCCAGTGTTCCAAGACACCGCGCCTACGCCAAATTCATTCCCTGCTTCGGTTACCTTCTTTGCGTCGAACTCTCGGTGGATGAGTTGAACAAGTGGTGAGGTGTCGAACAGGTGGGTGCCGTTCCACAAGATGTGAAGCATCCCAAACGGGAAGTGGCGCTTGTAAACATCAGAGGTATCCAAGCCTCTCCACATCTTCTCCAAATCTAGAACGGACTGCGACAGCTCAGTCTTCGGGTACATGGCAACCTTGGCGCCATTGATACCCCCAACCGACACACCGTAGACCATGTCGTAGGAGATATTAGGAAGGGTGCTCAGAAACTTGAGCGCGCCTACTTGGTAAGCCCCTAAGCCCCCTCCACCGCTAAGAACTAGAGCTCTCGTCATTTGCCGCTGCCTCCGCCGCGAACTTGGCCTTTACCTCTTCTTGTTTCTTCTCGATGAGGCGTCGTATCCTCCCAGGGGTCCAGCCTTCCAGCTCCCACAACTTCACCTTGTTGATGGGGATCACTTCCTCATCGTTGATTCGCACCTTCTTCACTTTGATGTCTGCCATGATTACGTTCCTGATTTGAACCAGTTGAACACCACACCCATCACCGCAGCATTGGTAGAGTGATTGTTGTCATACTTGATTCGTAGGTACAGGCCCTCCACTACCGGCGCGGTATCCTCGGTATGAAACATCACCCATGGAGAATCGCCGGGAAACATGGGAATGTTCTCAGCCCACTTACCCAACTCCAACACATCCTCCCCAACCGTGTACCCCAACGCTGTAAAGAGACCAAGAACATCATCCTTGTCCACCACGGATATTTCGACAATGTCCCCATCGTTGGCGTCTTTGAACCAAGCCATCCCATGGTCAACGTACAACTGGGTAGTGATCTCTACGTCGTGTATCGTCACAGTGTCGGCTGGTGCGGCAATACGAGCGCCGTAGAAAGCTGCGTCCTCCTCAAACGAAGAGTACGTCTGGGACGACAGTACCTTTCTCTGTTCTCGTAGATCCATTATTCCACCACCTCGACTCCGTAATGAGCAAACGCGCGAGCTTCACCGATACTAGATAGGTTGTCTCTGACAACAAATTCCAGCACATCATCATCGGAGACAATGATCGACGCCTTGCCCGGCTTGATCATAAAGCCGACCAGCAGATTGCTGTCTGCAAACGTGATGTCGTCCTGCGGATGGTACCGACCAAACAAGTCAGTGTTGTCTTTGCTGTTGATAGACCACTGGATATCTTGCGTGGTCAAGTTGCGCTGCCTCAACAAAAGACCATTGGTCAAAGCTGTGATGTTGGCAAACGTGTTGCTGTTCCACCCAGATGCTGAACCAGATAAAAGCAGCACCAACATCGATACGTGGTACTTCGTTACTGCATCAGGTGCTGCCACCTGGAATATGTACGGGCCTCCTCCGGCACCTGCAGGGTTCAGCTCGATGTCATCGATGTAGTATTGCTGTTTCCTCGATGGCGGTGTGCCTTGAAATTGAAACTGAAGCTCATCAACCAGTTGACTGCTCGGCAACGCAAAATCTTCGATAGGTATAGTGACTTTCTGCCAAACATCAATGTCGAAGTCAGTGACGTAGTTGTCAACAATTACAACGGTGCCCTCGGTTCCACTATCATGATACCAGCGCAATCGTAACGTAGTGCCTGCATCCTTCACTTGGGGATTCATCCAAAAAGAAAGTGACTCATAGGATGCTTGGATGTCGAAATCCGATGTTGAGAACGTGGAAGCGTCACCGTTTGATCGCTCTCCAGTATCCCAACCATTGGTGCCAGAGTGCATCGAACCTGCAGTCTCAGAACCGTCCCCTCCAGCAGTCCAGTCCCCTCCTGTGTCACCAGCGCCCGTACCGTTCCAGACGATAAGAGGCGTACCAGCAGGATTCCCGTTGACATTCATGGAGGCGCTACCATCATCAGTACGCAGAAAACGAGACTGCCCTAGCACTCTTTGAGGCTCAGCGATGATCTGAGTACCATCGGCCGTTGTTTTATAGCCCATTTAGGTCACCTTCACTGCGAACAAAGTCGCTGTGTAGTATTTGTATTTGACTGAAGTGAGGTCGTCTCTGACTGTTACCTGCACTTTGTCACCATCATCGCCGTTAAGAGTTAACCCCTGAAACGCCAGACCGGCACCAAGTACGTCTTTAGGTCCTGTGTTATTGACTAGCGGAGTACGCCCCGGGACACGGAGGAAGTCTTCATTTTGAATTATATTGAATACCTCTGTAGTTACCGAATTTTGTACGATTTTGATGACAGTACCGTTGGTGAGTGCTGTGTTGGGGCCAAAGCTGACACCATCAAACACAAAATCGTCAGCTGTGAAAGCCATCAACAGCTCACGAATAGACCAAACAATGCCTGCACCAGGACCAGCCTCGAAGTTGACTGGTGTTGTGGATCCATCAACCAATAAGGAATGTGAGCTACCATTCAAACAAAATGTGAGTACGAGGGCGGTAGGATCAGAGGGAATGTCTGTGCCTATCGTCGTGACCTTCAAGTTTCCTTGAACGTCTGCCTCCACAGGGTAGAAGTCTTGATCTGCTAATCCCTCACGCTGAGCGATGACCGTGCTCTTCATTATTTGAGCAGATCGATCGGTGTGAACAACACCGTCCACACGGTGAATCGAGGTTAAGATGTTCTCCCTATGCAGGATTGTCTGCACTCGAAACTCAGTCGTGGTTTCAGTGCCGTTGATATACCGTACTCGAAAGTATCTAGCGCAGACAGGAAACTGAAATCGACGTGTCGTGGACTCGGATGCGTCGAGGTTGAACTTGTACGCGTCGTCCCAATTAGTGTTGTCCATACTGAATTCAAAGATCATTCCATCAACAGCACTGTCTTTGTCAGAATGGACAGTTATGGCCACCGAAGAGAAATCCAGCGCGTCAACACCAGTGCCTGTGAAGGTCTGACTAGCCGATAGCTGCGTTGTCGTACTGTTTCCGGTATCAAGCTGGTTGGCTTCCTCGGGAGCTGTAATGGAAGAGACTACCGTTTCAGACCGAAGCCTGTTGACGCCGCTATCATCGTAGAACTCGGCAACCTTCGCATTCCCTGAGCTGTCCCGACCGTGCATCAGGGTGCCTTTGGTGTTGGCCGGAATTGCTACACCATTCTGGACAGCCAGTGCGATGCCACTGGAATCATAAAGTATGACCGCTGGGTTATTGCTCATGTCGTCCAGGTCCTCGTTCTTGTGGTCTCAAATACGCTAGAGCCATACCCCATGGTGTCGGTCAGCGTCACTAACACGGTGGACCCATCCGTGTCGTACATCTTCCAAACCTCGGTGGAGGGGGTCTTATTGGCATTACGATTGATGGTCAGCTCAACTATCTTCTTGAGCTTCGATGACGATTCCCACCAGATCTTGCTGGTCGGGAAGGGATCCTCTGCAGGCAACGTCTCCTTGTAAGCTCCACTCGCCCAACCGATTCCAGGGCCATCAGGTAGAAAGTGGATCAATTGGCGGATAGCTCTATGTTGGGCCTCTGTGATGCCGCTCGAACTAGCAGCAAGGTCAGACAGTGTGTAGGGCCCTGTGACGCCGTCCTCGAACGTCATGTTGTCAGAACTATCCCTGCTGACAACTACTGACTCATCGTCGCTGGTGTCGTTCTGAATGGCGACACCGCGCACGTCCACAAAGTCCTCATTTGGATTGAGGTCTGTATCAAACTGGTCAAGCTGGCTCCCTCCTGTAGAGGGAGCCTCCAGCTTGCGTGGACGTACGCGGTCAACCATGTCCTACCGCTTGCCTCCGTCATGGATGCAGACTTCGAGGTCAGTTGCGTTCTTGGCCCACCCCACACGGATGATACGGTTACCCGTTCCGGTCGGGATGGTGGCAGTCAAGCCCCCGCCCGCGGCCAACCAGTACGGGGCCCCTGGCGTTGCGCCAGTCAAAACCCCCGGCGCGACACCACGACGGACAACCTCTTCTTGGCCGTCGGCTGCCACGGCATCAAGCACCACACCAAAAATCCGAGAGTCTGCAGTGTTACCTGCATCGCCCTTCGCAAATTTGTCGGCCGTGGTGCTCCATGCCACCGGGTCACCCTTCGCGCAGGCTTCAACAGCAGTGAGCAGCTCTTTGAGAACCTCTGCCGCGTCGGCCCCAGCGTGGCTATGAAGCGACGTGACCCCACCGCCTGTGAGCTCGGTGAGGTTGGCGGCGGTAACGTTGGCACTGACAGCGACACCATTGATCTCGAACAAGGAAGGGAGCCCTTTGACGGAGAGCCCCGCGGCCGCGGATTGCAGGGTAGTGCCATCGAGCTTGGCCTTCACGCCGGCAGCCGAAACCTCGATGCCGCCCGTGGGATCTGGAAGCACGGCGAGCTCGGCGTCAGGGGTAGTGCCAACGAACTGGAGACCAGGGTTGGTAGCCGCAAGGTCAACAGTGACACGGTCCGTGACAATCTCGATGCCGTCGCCGGCGTTGACGTCGATGGTGTTGCCATCCTTCGACAAACCATCGCCAGCCGTGATTTGCCCGGCGCCACTGAACTGAGTCCAGTTGTTGGCGTTGGTGTCGATGACGTCTGCCGAATCATCCGTGGTGCAGACCCACCCTGAGTCGGCGTAGTCGGTGCCTTCTTCCACAAACGTGAATGCGGATGCGCACTCGTCGCCTGTGGCAAAGTCCGCCGGCCGCGTCCATGCCCCGGTCTGGACTACCCAGATACCATTGTCGATAGCACCGTTGCCGCTGGTCTGGGCAGTCAACAGCACCCGGTCCCCCGCAACCAAGGAAACACCATCGACGGAAGTGGCGCCCGACAAGGAAGCAACGTCAGAAACAGCTACGGCCCGTACCGAGCCTTTCGGGTCGAGCCCTTGAACCAAACTGTCAACGTACTGCTTGCTGGTAGCTTGGTGGTCTAACGTTGGAGTCAAAGCCAGGTTGTTGATGGGCTGGCTGCCCATATCGATCCCGACACCACTGACCCCGGACACGGAAAGCTTACCGAGCTGCAACTCGTCGGTTGCCGCTTGTTCGGTATGTGCCCCGTCCTCCGAATCATTGATGTAGATGAACTTTCGCAGTGCCATAGATCGCTCCTACTCCGGTAGCTTGGTTAGACGCCCCGTTTCGGGGTCGTACGCATGTTCCTTCAGGCTGATGCCATACTCTTCCTCAATGACCTTGGCGACTTCCATCCATTGTCTAGTTGCCGTTGTCAGGTCATTCTTGACTCGAGCCATAAGCTCCGCCTGCTGCTTCTTTTTCACCTCCCATTCTAGCTCAGTTACCCGGAGGGTTAGATGCGCATTTTTCAACTCTGCGTCATAGCGAAGAAGTCGTTCCAAATGTTCCGGAGACAGGAACTCCTTAGGGGTTTTTACCGTTCGTTTCTTTCGGGGTGACATCAACCCCTCCTAACACTGATCAAGAAATTGGGGCAGAGGAACACTGCATCACCACTCAAAGCAGTTCCTATGTACTGGATTCTGGCAGTGGCCCCGACACCTGGTACCGGAAGCGTATGGCCTATGCTGCCGTCGGATTCGATCATGACCAGTCGCCCCGGGGTGAGCCCGGTGACTATGCCGACCATCTCTCCCAAAGCTTGAACCACACATTCTGTGGGTGAAGATTTTTCGATGATGACCCCAACGGAGGGCATCTTTGTGGAGTCAGAAGGGTCCGCCGTTGTTACCTGGTAGCGCTCCCCAACCTTGGGTCCGGTGACATAGACAGCTTTCCCGACTGTGTCGCCCGAAAGACAATTGGCGTTAAACTTCTGTGGGGTGAAGATCTGGAGGCCGCGGCCAATTGACAGTGGGTTAAGTAATTCCATCTCATGCCATCATACGCTCAGCGTCTCTGCCCGAGCCACCAGGTACTCGTCGACCTCGTCCTGCAACAGCGATGATGCCAACACCAAATTCGTCTCGAGAACTGAGTCCGCGCCGCGCCCCTTGAGCACTGCCCTCATATATTTGACCTCGTTCTCCAGTCGAGTCTTCTCTCTATTGGCCCACTCGTCCACCGCCTCCTTTAGCGCGTCGAGGTTCGCATCTCGTTCTGCTACTCCTGGCGGCTGGGCGGCCATCAATCACTCCTTCAGGTAGTCGTCGATCTTACCTGTGATGGTGTTCCGGATCCTCGTCACCTTAGATGGATTCATGTTCAGCTCTTTGGCAATCTCTCCTGGGCGTAATTGAGGTTTCCCGTTGGTACCAAGGGTGTAGTCATAGACCTGAAGCTCTTGGGGCCCAAGCTCATAGCGAACAAGCTTCAACACTTCTGCTTCACGAGACGGCATGATAGACGTGGGGTCGTATCCCTCAAACTTGGAGGTGTAGAGAGACTTTCTCTTCTCCGCTTCCATACGACCGGCTTCCGCCTCTGACCATCCCAGAGCTTCCGCCATCTCCCTCGTCGTGGGCTCTCGACCAAGTTGGTCGTCGAGGTTGGCAAAGACGTTATCCCACTGACCCATCTTGTAGTATCGCGTCTCCTGCACTCGGGTCGGGTCCTGGTAAGTGGACACCCAGCGCTGAGCCTTCTGGAGATTCGTGGTCACCCAGCTCCCGAGCTGAGTCCCCTTCTCAGGGTTGTAGGTCTTGAACGCGTTGACGGCTTGGTTGGTGAACTCCATGTGAACCGCTTCGGGCGGCATGTCCGCGCGCTTGGACCAGGAGTTGGCTTTGCTCCGGATGTAGGGCTTGAAGCTCTGGAGGAGTGGGCGCAGGTCCTCTGGTTTCTCCCCGCCGTCCTTCCACGTCTTCCACATGTTGAGCTCTTGCCGTTGGATCTCGGCAAGGTCTTTGCGCCGCCGCCCCGCCCACTTCTCGAGCTCGGGGTCGTCAACGACCGCCTGATCGATCAAGAAGCTAGACAGCTTCTCCAGCTCGTCCGGGGCGGCCTCAGATAGCTTCTCAAAGTCATACTGAGGAGGTTGCCCCCATATATCGGTCGCCAACATGGACAGGATCCACCTCGGTCATCGGGACTTCAAAATCCGGTCGACGACCCCAGTCCCGACTGGGTGGTCCTTGTCCTCGTACTTCTTGCGAACACCTTTCTTGGCGTCGAAGTATTCTGACAGGGCGTCAGACTGATCAGACTTGGCCCTGGAGACATCCTTCGAGTCAGCCGTAGGATCCTCCGCAGCCACCGGAGCAACCTCTTTCCCCTTGGGAACTGAGTCCTCGTTATCAGCAACGGGCTGGGCCTGCTTGGCGAGGTATTGCACCAACGGGTCCATGGCTTCTCCTAGTTTTGGCATGAGGTTTTTCGTGCCCTTCACCCCCGGGACGATATCCTTGATCTTCGGGCCCGGTGGCTTCAAGCGGTTGATTGAAGGAGCACTCCCAACCTCGGCACTCCGTTGGGATTGATCCAGAAGCGACTTCGCGTACTCAATGCTGTCACCCGTGGGGAACTTCGTACCACCCATCACAGGGAGACGAAGATCTTGCCCCGGCGCGGAGCCCTTCTTGAGCAAGGTGTCGACACGAATAGGGCGCCGCCCTATCCTGGCTTTCACATGCTTGGCCAGTCTGAGTGACGCAGCCACCTTTTTGACAAGCTCCAACCGTTCCATCTACAACTCCGGGGCAGGCGCCTTCACCGTCTTCAAAGCCTCCCTCACTCCTGACGGGGCAAGCTTCTTCAACTCCTTCTGCGCCTCAACACGGTCTTCAGCCTTTCGAATGTTTGCTCGAGCAATTTGGTGCTGAAGCGCAGGGATACCCCCACCCCAAAAGAGACCTGTGGCAACCGATGCTGGTAACCAACGCTTCCAGCTAACCGATGGTGGCTTCCATTTCCCCGTCATCATCTTCGATGATAGGGCCGACATAGCCGGAACGGTCACAGCGCCCAAACCAGCAAACTGAAGGGCCTGCCTCTTCTTCTCATCGGAGGTGAGCTGGACAGCAATCTTCTCCAGCTCATCGATGAAGGAGTGTAGGGATGGACTTTTCATTTCACCAGCTTCGCATCCCTCAACCGAATCATCCGGCTGTTGGTCATGATTTTTCGGTTGCGCTTCCGGATCTTGTCCTTGATGCGCTGCAGGGACAGGGATTCCTTTTTCTCTTTCATGTCAACCTCGTACAATCACTTGTGGTTCAGGTTCATCAACCAGCGAATAGTTGTACTCCCCGGAAGGCTCTTCGTCTTGAGTGAGTAGGGATGAGAAAGGACTGGTGTGACGGTTCTTCATGTACTCGTCTCGATTCTTCTGGGACTCCTCCGCAATGGAACTGAGTTCATCCAGAAAAGCGATGCTTTGCTCACGAAACGACATCGTCCGCCTTCACCTTCCCCTTCTTATGGGCCCGGATGTGCTTGCATTGATACCCAGGATTGACACTTCCCTTAAACCGCCAGTCTGGGCACGTGCAACCGAGACCTGCGGGGATCTTCTTGATTTCATACGACCTACCAGGAAGTCTAGAAGACCACACCTTCCCCACGGTCTGACCACGACTGAGTTCACCCATGGACTTGGCATGGAGGACCAGCTTGTCGTCCGAATCAGGGTGTTTCTCGAGGTACTTGAGGAAGGTGTTGTCTCTGGCATTGCGGACGAGTTTATCCCATTTCTCGGGACCGGATTTCGGGGAGAAGTGGTAGTCGACACGAGCTCTAGCCTTCCGGTCCTCTTCCGGCCTGAAGACGTCCAAGAATTGCTGCCACATGTCGCGGATACCCGCGATCTTGTAGAGCTCGTCTTGGAACGCTGAGAGGACAACCTCATCCACCTTGCGCGCCCTCGTGCCGCTTCCTGATGGCACGACCGAGCCTCCAGTCATCCAGCCCCTGCTTACCTGCAGTGTAGGCACCGATGCTGCCAAGCCCTACCGCCGGGTATTTCAAAGCGCCTTTGTTCTTCATCAAAGTGGATAGCGCTTTTGAGATCGAGCTGGATGGAACCAGTGCGGAGATTTTCACGAACTCATCTGCGAAGGAACTGATGCTGGCTTTCATTTGCTACCCCATGAGCCCACGACTGATCATGAGCTCCTCCAGGTACCCGCGGACACGAGCTCGAGCACGCCCCCTCGGATCCAACTCTGGTCTGATGGAAGTTTTTTCCCGCCCCCGGTCGATGACGTTTCTCCGAGCGACCGTAGCGCCATTGGCCACCCCAGGAAAGAGACCCTTGAGGGCGTCCTTGCCCGCCTGGTATCCTGCACCTTCTCTGGTCGGCCGTTCCACTTCCACATTGTAGTCCCCGAATGCGCGACTATGGAAACCTTCTACCACATCGGCGGGTAGGTCAGGATCGACATTTCCGTTGTCGTCGAACTCCAGATTTTGGGAACCCAATATCTGTTCGATGTTGGCAATATCCCTCTTGGTGTACTCCTTGATGAACTCGTGCATGTCGGCGCCACGGTTCTTCAAGAGCCCATAAAGGACTGTAATGGAGTCGATAGCTTCTTCGATTGACCCGGGAACAATCTCCAGCTTCGTGATGCTGCCTGGTACACTCTCTTTGGAGCGCACTGTGGTAGTGGTTTCATCGCCATCTACCTCAGTGAGTTGAATCGCAAACTCTTCTTTGAACTCTCGGTCTATGACCTGGTCTTGCTCTGATTGCTTGAGGGCAATGTCGTCTGTGATTGCGCTGGTGCCCAGTAGCGGCTCATATACTTTTTCAGTGATGTGGTCTTTCCCCCAAACTTCTGGAGAGTACCATCCAGGCGTGAGCGCATCTTCGATAGCGATGTCTTGCCTTTCGAACTCACCCGTTCCCGCAACCCACTCAAACGTGATTTCAAAAGTCTTCGGAACATTAACTGCACCTCCTCCCATCTCAGCGTAGTTGTCTGATACGTCTCGCTCCACAAAGGTCGTTCCACCCGCTGCTTCGTCCCTTTTCATTATAGATTGGTCTGCATCTTCTACGGAGATTCCGATGCGCCGGGCCTGGGGACCTTCCAGGGTTATGTAGCCGCCAGAAGTACGAAGCTTCCTGATTCGGGTCCCCCTGTATTTTCCGGTCTTCATGATGATGCGTTCATGGAGACGGCCCTCGGACCACTGCTTGATCAACGCAGCGTACTCGTCCCGATTCTTCAGAGTCCTCTGTGTTTGCCAACCAGTAGCGGTCTTTGGATCGTACATGTAGGCGACCGACCGAGATTCAAACTTCACCGTGGTCTGCCTCTTCTCGGTCTTCTCCACCATTGCCAAGAACTCGTCGTCGAACCCGCGATGGGTGCGCACGAGCGTCAGGGTTCCTGCTGTCTGGCCGCCTTGCTGGTTGATGGAGTGGGTCAGTGTCGACAGCTTCCCAACGTACTGGAGTGGTAGCCATCGCCGACCAAGGTTCTTCTCGATGCTCTTCACCACCTCGGGAGACGGCATGGACCGGTCCAGAATCAAAGCGGGGAACCCTACGACCGGGTATGGGTTGAACACCCCAGAAAACGATATAGTCCTCGAGCTCCACCGGTGGAGGTAGAACTGGAAGTTGGCCAGTCGCTGCAAGTATCCCACGCGGTCGGAGGGGGTGAGGTTCTTACCTGTCTCCTTCGACGCCTTGACCGCCCACCGGTGCCCGTCAGGGACCCGCTCGAACTTCGGAATGATCCCAGAGTGGACCTCGTGAGGAAGTAGCACCCTGGAGCCACGAGACATCGTCGAGTAGAGAACGTTCCCATCCGAATCCTTGATGCTGGGAGAGAAGTAGCTTCGGGCGAATAACTGCGCCCCGCGCCGCCCACCGGCAAGCATGCCCAAACCGCTTTGGCAGTTCAGCCGGGTGATCTCCCGCATGAAGTTTCGGCTGTAGTTGAACTGGAAGAGCTGGTCGGGGAAGAAAACGTTGCAACGAGGTGGGGGGACGAAAAACAGCTCCGGCAGCACAAGCTGCGTGTAGAGATGGGCGCCTTCCACCGAGGTGGTTTCTACGAGGGTTTGCTTCTTGGCCCGGTAGGCGGGGGACAGGAACTTGTCCTTCAAGATGCCTTGGGCATCCTTAACAAAACCATCGAGCTGTCGGGCAACATTGTTGATGTCCCCAATGGTGATGTCAGTCGCGTCAGGGTCTGACTCGTTTCCGCGATCGAATCCAATCTCGTCGAACAGCCTAAGAGCGTCGTCTACGAAGAACTTCGCCTCTCCTATGGCTTCTTCCACAGAGCTGGAGTCATCGGTCTTCAACGTCTTGGCCAGTTCGAACGCGCTGCTCAAATTATCTTGGGCGTTCTTTGTACGGCGGTAAGCCTCTGCTACACCCACAATTCTCGCTCCCTCGGTACCACTAGGGATGCTGAGGTTGTGGTAGACAATCTTGCTTAGGGAAACGTAAGCCTTCTTTGCCTTGATTTTGACTAACAACCCCGACGAGCTGTCCACGTAAATGGTCGAATCCACTGTTACCCCGCGGAACTCAGTTCCTCCAGAGACGTAGTACGGGGTGGGGTTCGGGTAGATGTTGTGGAAGATATGCCGGCAGATGTGGTTCAGGATGTCCCGGAACGACAGCAGGTTCCCCATGGAGGTCATACCGTTCCGCAACCAGTGCCTGAACGCCTTGTTGGCGTACATCCTGGCGCTGGTCTTGTCGGCCGCCACCGCCCCGATCATCCCAAGCAGGTTGTATCGAAGCTCGGCAATGGTGAAGAAGTCGTTGACCCCGTTGAACCCCGGTTCGCCGTCAGACTTGTACTTGATGCCACCAATAGCCTCGAGCACGTGCAGCAGCCCAGCCAACAACCCCTCGGCGTCTCGGTAGGCTGTGGACTTCGGCTTGCTGTTGATGAGGCGGCCGATGACCCATTGGTGCCCGCCGGCGACGCTGTTGAACATGTACTTGCCCGCGCCCATGAACGAGGCAGACTTGTCCGTTAGGCCGTTGCCGCCAACCGAGTAGTCCGCAAACCATTGGTAGCAGGTGTCCCAGTACGTGGAGAGATCCATGCATTGCAGAATGAGCTGCCGCTGGCTGGGGTTCTTCCCATAGTTGAGTCCAATGATCTCACCGGCGAAGCAGTTCTTGTACTGAGTGTCGAGGGCATCGAAGCGGTTGAGGTCGTCGTCTGGTGCCTGACCCGGCCTCTGCTTTTTGTATGGTAACTCCTCAGTGTTATCGAGGTAGAAAAGATGGACTAGAGTTCTGGGAAGAAGGTGGAGCCCCATGTCAGAGGGAACCACTTGAATCGAAGCAGCAGCTGGCTGGTTCGGGGTGATGTTCACCTGCGCCGATATGACCGGCACTTCAATACCTTCCAAAAACAAGCGAAGGCCCAGAGGTGAAACATTCATGGTCATATTATGGTCTTGATCTCTGAGTCGACGTCATCCACTCCGGTAATTCCCACCGTGTCCTCTTCGTTCTCTCCTGGCACCCCCTGAGCTTGGGCAAGAAGCTGAGCAATCTTGCTTGAGCTATTCACTTGGCTGGAAGAGTACCCAGTACCGTAGACCTCATCCAAACTGGTTGGGTCAACATCTGGAGTGGTGTCTTTGCCTCCATAGACCTCGTCCAATGTGGCTTCATCAACCTGGTCGGTCAGCTTGGTGTAGTCGGAGTCCCCGTACACGGACTCGTAAGATGCCTCTTCATCATTGGGGGATTTGTAGCGGTTGCTGGCGTAGACCTCATCCAACCCAGCAGGGGCTGGTTTTTCCGCATGGTACGAGTTGCTATCGTAGACTTCACCAATAGACGCCTCGTCCCCACTCTCAGAGCTGAGAGACGCTGATTGGGCAAAC
>Ga0180433_10000627_pt1 | contig 59873 bp, 53 predicted proteins | sample SS_ome_8_FD_132980 | JGI IMG/M metagenome (GOLD analysis project Ga0180433, IMG submission 132980) | Hypersaline lake sediment archaeal communities from the Salton Sea, California, USA - SS_1_D_1 metaG | ecosystem: Environmental > Aquatic > Non-marine Saline and Alkaline > Hypersaline >... | reverse complement strand
TCTTGTAAAACCACTTTTAGTATTCTCTTTACAGTGACATTTTGGGCAATGCATATCTTTTCTCCTTTTTGCAGTTTTAAAGAAGAAATTTTACTGAAAATATTTTTGATTAGCAATGCCCCTAAGAGACTTATGCGCCCTAATAAACAGTTTATTATATTAGATTATATTTTATCAGGTTCTATTCGTTTATCCAAATCTATACTAATATTAACATATCTTTATTTATTTTAAACAATTATTTTAAATAATTTCATAAATAACTTACATTAAGTAATTTATATTTAAATAAAATTTCTGCGTCTCTGCCAAAAAGCCCGCTTTCCATTAAGAATGGCCTTTACTCTGCTACCTGATAAAAATCATTCTACAATTTAAGTAACTTGTTTTCAACAACTTAATAATAATTACAACCCTAATAAGCTTGAAATTCAAAAAAAATGTTTCATTTAATTAAGAGTATGTTAATATTAAATTAGATTTGGGTAAATACTTTAGAACCTAATAAAGTATAATCTAATTTAATAATTCATTTATTAGTGTTACATACAATCTTAAGATAATAAGAGATTGCTAGGTTCTGGACTCGATCACCCAATGATATCGTCCATAGAATCCTATCATTTTTCTTATTCCTTCAAGCTTTGTATGTATCCAATTAGATGATAGATCTTAGCAGATCTTACTGGTTTGCTGAGGGGGTATCGAGCGTTATATAATAACGCGTCGTTTCACGCGCTTCTTACCTCGCTCAGGAATAAGACCATCTTGTAGACAGCCTGCCTGTCTATAGGAACGGTTTTGTTTATGAGAGGTAATGAAGCTTCAAACTTTGCTTCATATACTGACAGTTACTTAAGTCTTAGGGTGATAGCACAACGAATTGCTATACCCATAGGCTAGAGATGTTTGGGTGATCCTGATGCTGGAGAGAGGCTCCAGCATGGGCTCTCCTCAGCTCCAGTGATCTGCTGAAAATAGGGATGAAAAAGGAGGAAAATATGAGCGGACCAACACCCCCAGTTGTACCTAGCGTACCCTCAAGCTTTTACACGGGTAGCTACTACCAAAATGAGTCTGACCAAAAGTGGAACGCAGAGCTGGCCACATTAGACACCTTGCCCAACGCTTGGGCGCAGCTCCTCTACATTATAGGTGTGATGATGCCCACCAAGGAGCAGAATCTAGAGGGAAAGATGGAGTATCAGGATTACCTGATGAACCAGGTTTCTGATTCGCTCCTTCCACTACTCGACGTCGTTAAAGACCAATTCAATCTCATTATGAATACCGATCCTGCAGACGACTCTTACCCGGGAATTAATGAAAACTATGGCGACTATGCTGTCCAAGCAGCAGATGAAATTTTACAGCTGATTTATACCAATCCTAACTTATCGGGAAACGCTCAACTTGTTGACAACTTAACAAGTGTCATTAGCTCTCTCTTCACAGGCACTTGGACTGCTTCTAATGGAAATAAATTTGAAGTGTACTTGCAAAATGTGACAAATGTCGCAGTTAATATCAACGGGACTGTGGAAACAGTTACGGTTCCTCAAATAGAAGCAAAAGAACAGGTTAATGGAAGCTCGAGCTGGAAACCAGTAGATCCGGGAGCAGTGATTACTAATGTTTGGTCTGGGCTCAACGTAGATACGAATAGTTACTTAGGAGATCTCCAAATCTATCAGGGAGATCTAACGGAAGGGACAACAGATATGACCGACTTCTCAAAAACTGCTACATCGGTCTTTCAATTTTTTGAAGGAGAACTCAAACAACTTTTATCGATTCTCAAAGACATCCTTCAAGACATCTCAAAAGGAGAGCAGCAAGCGATTAGTAACGAAAACATTTCTTAAACTAAAGGAGGAAAAATGAGTTTTCATGCCACAAGCAATGTGATTTTAACAACACTAGAATCCTCTGTCAATTTGGCAGATGAAGAGCAGAATGACTTACTTTCTACAGCCAATCTTGCCATTTCCATTTCAGGGGGATTGACAAAGGTTATGCAAGATGAGCAAGAAACATTAGTGCATATTATGCAAGGAGGATACGAAGGCATCTTTGATGGAGGAGATTCGAAAAATGACCCAGGATTTCAAAGTAGTGATGATAATGCGGTTCCGATGACACAAGCAGTTTTAAGCACGGCGCAATCGGGATTTCAATCTTACACGCAAACACTCACATCCATTTTATCGACTCTGACACAAGCAATCCAAAGTGCGCAACAAACGCTGACACAAACATTCCAATTCCCTCAAACAACCCAGCAATTGCAAGAATTTCTTAGTCAGCTAACCAGTACCCCTATGACTTCATAAAAAAAGGAGAAAATAATATGTCAAGTGTACAAGAAACAAACCATATTTCATTTCATTTAGTTCCTGAAAGTAAAGAAGGCAGTAAACGGACAGCAGATGCCTCTTCAGTTATAGCAACTCTTAACAACCTTTTGCAAAAGCTGTCTCAAGAAGGAACTCAAGGAAACAGTCAGAAACAAATTCAAAACCTACTGAATCAGCATCTAGGTAAAATCGTGGATTCAGTTGAGCAAATGATAAAAGATTCAGGAGCTCCACCTGAACTGGGGAAACAAATTCTCTTAGAACTTCTAATGGCCGTGCAAGAAGTCCAATCTTTGCAAGCTGAAACATCGATGGTCAGTTCGGAAGTCGAGTCAAAAGGATCAGAAGCTTCTGTGCAAAACGCGGCAGATCAAGAAAAGCAAGTGATGCAAGAAGTTCAAGAGCAGGAAAATGAACCTTGGTGGAAAAAAGTTCTTGGTATTGTTGTAAAAGTCATTGTTCCTGTCGTACTCGTTGCCGTCGGAGTCCTTACTGGTCAGCCTGAGCTTGCTTTTGCAGGGATTATGATGGCTGTCATGGCCGATACACCACTTATGAGTGATCTAACAAAAGGGTTTGAAAGCTTGCTTACAGACCTCAAAGTCCCTAAAAAAGATGCCCAATGGATTGCAGGTCTTTTCACAGTTGCAACCGTTGCAATTGTCACTGGCGGTGTAGGGGCAATCGGTGATGTCGCATTAGGAGCAGATGAAGCCGTAGAAACTGCAACAAATGTTGCAGAAAAAGCTCTAGGCGATGTCGTAGATGACGCAACAACTGCAACTACTGAAGATGCAACAGAAACTGTATCTGAAACAGCGGTCGATAAAAGCTCTAAAGAAGGAGAGGATAAACAAAAAATCTCTCTCAAAAAGAAAGGGTTTAAAATGGGTGGCGCAATGGCTCTTAGCGCTGAAGCTCCCAACATCTCTCAAGGGCTTATTGAAAGCCTTCCTATCTCAAACCCAACAGTTAAAAAAGTCTTAGAAGCTCTTTCTACAATTCTTCTAGAGATTACAGCGGTTGTCACACTTGTCTCAACAGGTAGCATGTCAACAACAGCTGATGGCGCTTTGTCACAAAAGATTGAAAAGCTCACAAAAGGGGTCACTGATCTTGTGAATGAAAAAATGCCAGGCCTTGTGGGTTTTGTTTCTGATACAACTTCAAGTGCTTTGGAATACCTAAACGAAAAAGCTCCTGAATTGATGGACTTTTTAGAAAGACACAAGCCAACAGCTGAAAAAGTTGCAAGAGGGGTAAAGATTGGAGCTGTTGGGGCAACAGCATCTGCAGATATTGGAAATGGGGTTTATGCAGAGCAACAATCTAAAATCATTGCAAATATGGGGGAACATGAAGCAGCTCTTTCTTTAGATCAAGCTGCGGATAAAATGGGACAAAGTCTAGCCAGGGATAATTTGGGTTTTGAGCAAACAATGACAAAAGAGCTCGGTAAGATCATGGAGCAAATTTCACATTTTGGCTTCGTTGGATCTGCTGAAGCTGAAACTGTCGCAAGTAACATTTAAGGAGGCAAAAGATGACAAGTAAAGTTTCTTTATCAAGTTTAACAATGTGTGGAACTGCTGCACAGGCACAGAGTGCCATTTATAAAGTTATGGGAGCTTATTCCCAAATGTCCACCATGTACGACAAACTGATGCAATTAGGAACCATTTGCCAGTATAAGAGTAGCCAAGCTACTTCGACAAATATCGAAAATGCTGCCGATCAACAATCGAAACAACTGCGCGATCAAGCCATTGGAAGTTTAGTTCTAGGGGGCGTCGAGCTAACGGGAGTTGGTTTTTCTATTGCCTCCGAAACTTTAGGAGAAAAATCTCTGCAAAAGGATAAAACTGAACTGAATAATATGAAGAGCTATCAAAAGACGCTCGATGACAGGTTAGAAAATCCTCCAGAAAGCCCTCTTTCAACCAACAACTCAGACAATATAGAAGCTCAATCGAAACTGATGGAAGAGCGCATGAATAAAATAGAGCCAAATATGCGATCAGGCGAACAGCCGATTAGTAATGCAGAAATGGAAGCAATAAAAACCGCAGGTGAAGACGAGGTTAAAAACCTAAGCAAATCTACCAACAGTCAAATTGAGCAAAAAGAAAGAGAACTAGATGAAAAGCGTTCAAAAATTAACAGACGTACAGATCGCATTACACTCACCTCCAACGCGCTTGGACAGATTGGCAGTGGGTTATCAAATGCCAAAGGAGCCTCTCATACAAGTGAAGCTGGCAAGTTTGAAGCGATGAAAACCATGACGCAGTCAAGTGGTCAAATCATGCAAGAGTTTTATCAGCAAGCGACGCAAGGTGCGTCTAAATACTTTGAACTTGCCTTGCAACTTCCTCAAATCCTAACAGGACTCATGGAGGCTGATACAAGTAAAGTATAAAATATTCTAATTTGATATCCTCACTCGTTTGGCCGTTATGTTTCTTCATACTTCTTCTTTCTTATCAAAAAACATAACGGTCTTTTTTTATATTAAAAAAAAAGCCCCCAAACCTGAGCTACAGGCATGGAGGCCAAGAGTACGGAAAGAAAAAGGATATGATTTTAGGCTCTGTACACATCTCCTTGAGCAACGGAGACAATCACTTCATAAAGTGGTGCAGTCTCTAAGTATTTTGAAATTTCTGTCATGTAATCGCTAATTGTCGATTGTATCAGTTGACTTGTCGGTTGATCAATTGCTGCTTTTGCCTCTGCATCTCCAGCTTTCTGTTCAAAATAGGCTGAAACACCTTTTGCAATATTTTCGAGTATTCCTCCAATCGACCGAATCACTAGGTTATACGTATCCCCACGTCGATTATTAGCAACTCTCATAGATGAAAGATTGCTTTGCTTTTCTGAAATTAGATCATCTAGATGCTTCACGATTGCTTGTGCTTCGTTTTCATCTGCAAGTTCAATCACTCTTCGATCAGTTAAGTCTTCCTCACTAGCTCGAGTCGATATCTTATCTAAATTCGACTCTTTAAAATTCTTCATTTCACTAAGACGCTTCAACCGCATCATTTGTGCTTGATCATTTTCATTCACTTCTCCACTCAGTGTTGTCATCCGAGTTCCCGGATTTTCATCGACGCGCTCTTGCGCAACACTTCGATAACTTTGCATGGTCTCTAGTTCGGATTCTTCAGCTGCTAAAGCATTATTTGCTGAGCTTTCGACTGCCATACCCATACCTGCTCCACCAATGGTGAAAAGAGAAAGAGCAGCTCCTCCTGAGGCAAGACAGATGGTTTTATTTGCTTGCTGGTCATAAACTTCTTTTTTATCCCTTGCTAAACTGTTCGAGACACAGAAACCAAAGGCATTTTCAAGTTGAAGAAGACGAGTCAGTTGATTGGCTAACTGCTGCTTTGTTGCAGCAAATTCATTGACCACTGCCATTGCAATTGCTTCATTCCCCATAGAAGCCTGACCGAGTTCTGGTAACTGATTAAGTGCCATACTATTTCCCTCCTACTATTATAGTGCTAAATAATCTGCTGCAACGTTATTGACCGTAGAGACTTTGCTAGCTTCTCGAATCATTGCTGAATATTCCTCAAAAAGAGACTTGAGGTCTTTCTCGTTTTGCTGATTTAAACTCAGACTCCAGTTTTCAATGTGATTGAGTCGCGTTAAAGAAGCTTCAATTTCCCCCAAAGATTTTTGAAGCCCTGCTTGCCCAAATTGCGTTAAAGAAAGAAGCAACATGGAGCTCCCTCCAACAGCTGATGCTCCAAGACTTGCATAACCCGCTGCAGAGATGATTTTTCCTGAATTTGCAGAAATCCCCTCTAAAACCCCTGGCAATTTTTCTGAAATCCAACTTTCTACTTTTCCATAGAGCTTTTTCCCTGCAGCTCCGATGACATTTTCGCCTTCTGTTGCCCCTTGAGCAAGAGCACCCTTAAGCCCAACTCCAAGTACAGTAACAGCGACTAGTTCTAAGATCACAAGTAGAATCGTCCCAAAAATCTCTTTCATCTCATTGCTAATAGGAAGTAGACTGACAAAACCATTAACAATCTTTGGACCTTCAACTGCAAGAGCTGTTGACCCGCCCATAAGTGCCACATTCATCATTTTCTTTGCATTCACTGTGAGTTTTTCAACTACCTCATCGCCTATTTCAGTTCCAACAGTTTCAAGAGATGCAACAGCCCCTACACCAAATGAAAAAATGGTCATCAGAGCCGTTGCTAACAGTCCCCCGACCATGTTAGCAACTTCATCTGAAGCCCCTAAACCTTTTAACGCATCTGTCAGTCCATCACTCAGCTCTTTCAAGCCGCCACCTTCGACCATTGCCATTGTAAAAATACCCCCAGCAATCATGGCAGGATCCATCGATAAAGCTCCAAGAGTCACCAATGCAATTGGCAAAATGACTTTAAAAGCAATTTTAACGATGAACTCTAACGCTTTCTTCCACCAAGGTTGATGCTCTTCTTTATAAATTTTATGTTGAACTTTCTTGAATTGCTCATTTGCAATTTTCGTACTTTCCATTCCAAACGCATTATTCGCTTCACCTAAGAAAGCTTTTAACTTCGTGTTCTCTTGTTCGCATGTGCTAAGCATTTCAAGAAATTCGAAAAAGAGCCGAATATTTTGCTTAGGAAGAGTAGGGTTTTGCTCATAGAGCTTTTGCAAGTGTGCACCCACTGCATACATGCTTGTAATGACTTGAGACTTCAGCTCTTCTTCAGCACCTTTTTCATTCTGAGTAAGTAAAGCTTCTAAAGCTGACTGCAAATGCGTAAGCATAAGATCTGTGTGACTACTTCCACTTTGCTCACTTTTGTTTTTGATTAGTTGAATTGTGTTTAAATCGATTGCTTGTAAACTTGACATATTTAACCCTCTATTTTTTATGTAAGTGCTTGCGCAAGCAAGCTTCCTGTATAATCTGTTTGTTCGTTTGCTCCACCCATGAAAGCAAAAAGCTGCGTTTCGTTTTGTTGTGTTGCCTGAATATACGATGTTCCCGAACTCAGCATACTTGAAAGCATTCCGAGTGCAGATTTAAACCAGGCATTCACATTCGCAATATCTGCTTGCACAAGTTGCATATCTTTACTGTCTGTGTTGGGATCTTTCCCTTTATTACTCCAAATGGCCGGGTCGTTCTTGGAATTATTGCCATCAAAATTATCTGAAACTCCATCCCCGTTGACCCCTCCTTGGAGGTAGTCGAGAACTTCACCATATTGATCTTGACCCATCTGCATATTGAAACTGGCATCGGTAAAGTAAATTCCGACCATAAACAGTAAAATGGATGTGATTGCTGAGGACAATCCCGATGATGTTTCCAGTATACCTAAGGCGCTGTTTGACATTTCATGAAAGTCAATTGATGGCATCGTCATTGGTCCACTCATTTTTTCCTCCTTCATTGATTAGTTTCTAACTTCAGCTTGAATTTCTGTTTGTTGAAGCTGTGTGACGTTTTTATTGTTATTGGACCAAGCCCCATTAAATTCTTTTAACTCGGAAACATCAAATTTATAAATCGCCTGCTGCGTTGGCGTATCATCTGTGAAAATTGTATTTACCGTCTGAATTTTTCCCTGAATGGTTTGCATTTGGTTCAACCAAGCTTGATAACCCGGATCTCCAGGTTGGTAAGGCGCGTAAGGACTTTCCCCACTATTAGGATTTCCATTGGGATTATTTCCACACCATATTGTAACGGTCCAGTTCACTTCGCCATTATTTGTGTTAGCAAAAGAGGGAACATTAACCGATTCTTGTGTGTCATCCACTTCTACACTCGTTTTTGTCCAAGTGACTCCTCCCCCGTCTAACGTTGACCTTGGATCGATCACAAAGATCGTACAGAAGTCACTTAATACCTCGCCAGGGATCTCAGAACCCTGATAAATAGGATTGGTATAGAGCTCAAAAAGAACCCCATTGGCAGCTTCATAAGCTTGAGTCACCAATTGATGTTGCTCCGGAGTCGAAATCCCACTCCCATCAACGTGTGAGAACCCCACTTGTTGAAATGCATTTGCAATTGTAGACATGTTTGATAGGATCCCCTGATCAACCGCCATTTTATAGCGTGGACTGTTACCAAGACCCTCATAGTAATTCGACATAAAAGCAAACATCAGCTGCAAAAACATCACCTGTTGACCCGAAGTCTTATACGTTCCCATCTGATGTAAAAGCGCTTGGAACTCCTGGTTCTGCTGAGTTTGCCAGTAGCTTTCTGTGTGATAAACGGGTTCACCCATTTTTCCCCCTATATTCTTGTTTTCAATGACTTAAATCTGAGCCTCGTCTGACAGCTCAGAGAACAAAACTCAATGGTTGAAAAATAGATAGATTCAGCCATTGAGCACTAACTCCTGCTCTAGAAGTAAGTTGACGCAAAGCCAATTTTGTTATTACTCAAATAAATCTGGTTACAAAATAGTGCGACAACGCTTAGGGAGTGTCGTCAAATAAAGCCAATTGAAAGAGTTCATCTTGGAAGGAAAATTCAAGGCACCTGATACAGGAAGCCCAACTTGGGCTTTCGAAAGAAGGCAACGATGAAATTTTCTCTTAGAAGAACTCAGGTAACGAAGCTTAATTGATGATACTACCTAACTACCTCTAAATAAAAGACACATGGGCATGCAGGTATGCATAACCAATGCACTTTATATCTGAGGTAATCAGCGTCTTAATGACGTATATTAGCTAGATAACGCTAGATTAGCCCCCGGCTTTGTGTCAAACACACGCCTGGATCTAGGGTATTTTTGTTAGAACTTAAAAGCTAGTGATGGAGTCTGCCAAAAGGCATTATTAATAAGTGGCGTTTCCCCTCAGCCCGCTCTTTCATAAGCTCAGCCTACCCGTTTAGTAGATGATTAGAATATTATAAAATCTTTTCGATCCTATTTATATCCTAATAATATCACATCTTAATAAATTTTAAATAAATTTTTTATATAATGAACACATGAAGCTAACGTTCAAAAACTTAGGTTTTAATTTTTTTAATCTATTGATTTTCAAAAATTTAACTATAGCAACACCGTGACCATCAATCCAAAAAAAAAGACCGTCATATCATAGTACGACGGCCAGCCTGAGCTTTGCTCAGGAAAAAGAAGGGGAGATCCCTTACGCGGCAAAATGCCGCTTAAATCTTTATCTATGAATAGATTAGAAATTCAATCTGTTGAATGTCAATCGTGACTTGTCAAAGACAACTGAAACGCCCCCTTTAACGTATCCCCTTACACACCGACGGCTATGGCCGCCTTGTGCCCTACTCATCACTCTTGCCGCTTATCATCAGCGGTTGAAAAATCAAGTCGAGACTGATCTTCTTTCCGACAAGATCTCAGCTTGATTTTTCAATAGCAAGCCTAAATAACTGTTTTATAGTCTCTTAAATACAAACTCTATTCAGCGTTAGCTTAAATTGAGCTTCAGGTGGGTCTTTTAGCCCCCTTACGAATCCTTGAACAGATTCAGGGACAATTTGTATTAAGGACTTATTATAAAACTGTATTATAGGATGTCCTTTCCTATACGTAATTATAACAATATATTTATATTTAATTAACATTTTTTTGTTAATAAAAATTTAAATCATTAATAAAGAATAGATTACATTGTTGATTTTAATTTAAGTGACTTTTTTTTAAAGACTTATGATTGAATCCAGTTCTTAGGCTTTTTCCGTTTCTTTCTAGGCTTGGCAGCTCCGCCTTCAGCCTTTTCTGCTTCTGGAGTTCCCGTGCTAGATTTGGTAACCGACTTTTTGATTTCCCCAACGCCTTTCTCTAGCTTTTTCTTTGCGCTTTCTATCGCTTCCCACTGACCAGAAGAGAAATTCTTAGGATCATTTGAGAACTGAGCTAGCTGCTCTTCAGACATTCCGGTCTTATCGCAGATCCGCTTCGTCTCCTCCTCAATCCGCTTTTTCATAACCATCACACGTTCAACGGCTTTCTTTTTCTCTTCTGGTGTTCCTGTCGTCATAATATGCTTAAAACGTTCAAAATATTCGACAGAATCTTCAAAAACCTCCTGAAGCCGCTCTTCCTTTTCTTCAGGGCTTAGGTCGAAAAACTGCATAATCCGTTCAAACTCGTCAGCCATATATTCTCCTCGCTCTCTTAACCTTATTATAAAGGAAGAAAAATGACGGTCAAAAGAAAAAGTTTCTCTATGGTTGAAGAAAATCCGAGAAAGCTTTAAATCAATAGGATGAGAAAAAAAAGAGTTCCTTCATATGGATTTAGAACGCCTTTTGGAAACCCTAAGCGATAACCTCAAGTTAGATGCTATTCCCCAAAAAGACAAAGAAGGGATCTTTCAACTTAAGCTTCCACCAAACTTTCAAATTGGTCTTTCCGAGCTTAACCCAGGAGTTTTTCTTTCTTCTTTAATTATGCCTATTCCCAAAGAAGGAGGAAAAGAAGTTCTCTTCATTTATTTAATGAAAGCAAATCTAATTGGACAAGGCACAGGTGGCGGAGCGATTGGTATTGATCCAACAGAAAAATATTTCACGCTTTCTCATGCCTTGCCTTTTGAAGTCAGTTACAATGTTTTCAAAGAGGCCATCGAAGACTTTCTTAACTACATTTCCTATTGGCAAGAAGAGATTGTTCGCTTCAATCAAACTCTCCTTTAATCCCAAAGGTAAATGAGGTCATACTCGAAAGTTGAATTCATGAACTCCAAAAAAAAGAAGAAAAAAAACCATCAAATGTGTATCTTCCAAAAAGATAGGAACATTTAGGTATGGATTAGGAGTATGGCAGGTTTTCTTATAGCCGAAGAAGGTCCTTTGGCAGGCCTTGTCGTTAGAATGGAAGAAGGCGAAGAATGGATTATTGGTCGTGATCCCGATGTCTGTTTTCAAGTAATCGAAGACCCAATGGTCTCCCGAAAACATGTCATTTTTCATCTGACAGATGAAGGGTATCAGATTGAAAACTCAAGCGCAGTGAATCCCGCTACCATCAATGGAAAAGCGATTGACACTCCTACCTTGCTTCAAGAAGGCGACACGATTCAAATTGGGAGCGTCTTTTTTCGTTATACTGAAAAAGATCCAGCTGAAGCTCCGACCGAAGAACAAGTTGAAGCCATCGAAGAAGAAACCCCTACCATTTATGAAGAATCAGACGACTTGGAAGCATTAGCTTTCACTGGTGGCGCTGATGCACGATGGATTATTAAAATCATCTCAGGGCCAAATGCAGGTGCCGAGTTCGGATTACATGAAGACTCCTCTTACGTTATCGGAAAAGACCCCAATACATGTGATATCATTTTCCAAGATTTAAGTGTTTCAAGACAGCATGCAGAAATTTCAGTGACTCCAGATGGTAGAGTCGTCATTAAAGATTTAGGCAGCCGTAATAAAGTCCTTGTCAACGGCCTTGAAATAGCAGAGCCAACACCTCTAAACACTCAAGATCTGATTGCTCTTGGAACAACTTCATTTTTAGTCATTGATCGCGAGCAAACAAGAGAAACAATTGTTTCACCTGCTGCAGGCTTTGAATATGTTCCTCCGGGAAAAGAAGAAAAAGAAGAAGAAGTCGCAGTCGCTGCTGAAGAAGCTGCCGTCAAAAAAGACTGGAAAAAGATGATTATTCCAACACGTCATCTTATTTTAGCTGCGATCTTCGCCTTGCTTTTAATCATAGCACTTGGAGGCATCTTTAGCTTATTTAAAAGTGAGTCTGTCACTATTTCTGTCGCAGATGAATCGCAAGAAGTCAGCAAAGCTCTTAAAACTTTTCCAGAAGTCGAGTTTTCCTATAACCCCTCAACAGGAAAGTTATTTTTGCTTGGTCATGTGATGACAGAAGTTGACCATCAAGAAATGATGTACATGCTCAAAGCTCTTCATTTTATCGGTTCAGTTGATGATAACGTCATTATTGATGAACTTGTTTGGGAAGGAACAAACGCCCTTCTTTCAAAAAATCCAAATTGGAGAGGTGTCAACCTGACTTCTGTTGTCCCCGGTCACTTTGTTTTACGTGGATATGTTCAAACCCTTGAGTTAGCAACAGAACTTTCAGAATATATCAATTTAAACTTTCCCTATTTGGATAAACTCGATAATCAAGTCGTTGTTGAAAATACTTTAGAAGCACAAATCCAAAGCTTACTTCTTGAAAAGAATTTGATAAATGTAACGTTCCAGTTCTCAAATGGTGAATTGATTTTAGCCGGACGTGTGGGTTCAAATCACGAATCTGATTTTAACGAAACAATTAAGACGCTTAAAAAAGTTAAAGGCGTTCGTTTGGTAAAAAACTTTGTTGTGATTACTACGCCAACAAGTGAGTATATTAACATCTCTTCAAAGTATAAAGTAACGGGAAGTTCTAAGCTTGGAAACGTAAGTCAATACGTTGTTATCAACGGAAAAATTTTATCAAAAGGTGATTCTTTAGATGGAATGAATATTACAAAAATTGATGAAAATTCAATTTTTCTCGAAAAAGATGGCATTAAATATCAGATTAACTACAATCAGCAATAAAGGTAAAAACTAACTCTTGAGGTTATTAGTCCAATGTTTGGATTAGAAAAGAAAAAAAATAAGCCTTTTGAATTTGATCTTGAAAAAGAACTCAAAAGCGAAAAACGAAAAAAAGAAGTTCTTGGAATTTGCGAAGAAAAAACTGCCGAGCTAAAAGCAGCACTTCGTGAAGGGAAGGCATCTGAAAACTTTGATCAATGTGGAATTATCATGCAAGGATATGCTGCATTAGAAAAAGTAGTGAAGAAAGCTTCGGCTTAAAAAACATGTTCTTAGAAAGTGAGAGAGGTAAAGACTAAATGGATGACGTTTGGCCATATACTAAAACGGCTTTAGATACACGATTAACTTTTGCAACGTTAATCAAAAAATACTCGGCTCTTCAAGCAGCCGTGGTGTGTCAGGTACGTAACGTTGCTAGCTCAATTAGTGCAGCAACTCCTGGAAAATTTTTGCTCCTGCAGTTCTCGATGTCACAAGTGACTCAGGTTGGAGATTCGATTTCGAACCTTATCTCGCAGGTCAATACAATGATCAACAACTCGGTTCGTAACCAGAAAACAAGTTAATAAGCTTGTATTTTCGCTTTTGCTTTATGCATGTATTTGGCATAAGGCGAGAAAGAAAAACTTAGCAAAAGGAACGACAAATCATGGAAGATCTAAAAAAGTATGATGAAGACTTCTTCTTGTTTTTAGAAGCAGGTTTCATTGCCATTAATCAAGCAGATGAAGATTCAGCTGTCAAACTACTCAAAACATGCGAGCTCTTGCAGCCAGAAAATGTTTTGATCAAAATTGGTTTTGGCTACATGCATTTACATAAGCTCGAGCTTAAGCAAGCCTGCGAGTATTTCGAAGAAGTGCTTCAAAAAGATCCGGGTAATGAAATGGCAACAACCTTTCTTGGAATTGCCATGTCCCTAACTCCTGATCAAGTTTCAAAAGGAGAACAGATGCTCGAGAAATCGGCAAGAGAGTCTTCAGATTCTCAAGTAAAGAAGGTGGCGAATACAACACTCGACTTTGTTGAGCAGTTTGTGAAAAAGACACCTGGACCTGCAGATGTAAAACGAAAGTAGACAAATGGCCGACCCAACTCCAGATCGAATTCCAGCAACGAACATTGAACCATCAAAATCTATCCAGCCTGGTGAAGAGCAACAACCTGAACCAGGTGAGTCTTTCAAGTCCTTCATGAAGGAAGGACAGCAGACAGGACAAGCCCCAGGAAAATCAGAAGGAATGACTCCTTTTGATTTAGCAGGCCAAGGAACCATGGGGACCACAACTGGTCCTTCTATGGACACCTTACTCGGTCAAATGACCAGCACTTCATCTGTTTTAGGTGACGTGCAAAATCAGTTGCACACAAAAAACCTTAATCTTAAACAATCGCAAAAGTATCTTCTGCGTAACAAGCTTTCGAGTGCCAACCAAGACATCCGCTCAGCTGCAGATAAGGCAGGTGTCGATGTAGGAGATCCTCCCCCTACATCTGCGCGGCAAAGTCCCGTCACCAAGTTTCTTGGGCTCATTACTGACGGTCAGGATCAGCTCAATAAAACCCAAGACATGATTCAAAATATGAAAAGCTCTGGCGGCTCTCTTAGCCCGGCTGAGCTATTGACGATTCAAGTAAAGCTTGCTAAAGCCCAGCAAGAGTTGGAATACTCTTCTGTATTACTCAGTAAAGCAGTAGATGACATCAAAACTATGTTCAACATCCAACTATAGATCGCTAAAAGACAAGCTTTAGCTTGCTTCTCTATTACATTCTGTGACTCCTTTTCAGGAGTCACATGTTTTTAAAAATCTCGGAAATAATTAGCAGCTAATTCCGCCATATAACTAGGCGTTTTAAAGTAGTTGCCATAAACACATGCAGTTTCCAGCTCTTCAAGACTATTAATCCATCCTGGAAATTCAACTAATTCGTTATCCATAAGATCTAATACTCTTAACTGAGTGAGCTTTTCCATCTCTTCGGGTAAGAATGTCAGTTTATTGTTCCAGACTCTCAAAACTTCTAGTTGAGTTAACCTTCCAATCTCTTTCGGTAAAGATGAAAGATCGTTTTCATCAAGATATAGCTCTTCTAACTGAGTGAGCTTTTCTATCTCTCTGGGTAATGATAGTAGTTTGTTATCATTAAGAACTAAAATTTCTAACTGAGTGAGCTTTTCTATCTCTTTAGGTAATGATGATAGTTGGTTTTGTCTAAGATCTAAGACTTTTAGCTTCGTTAACTTTCCTACCTCTTTTGGCAAAAAAACTAAGTGAGTATTGATTTTTAAAGTTTCTAGCTGAGAAAGCTCTTCTATTTCCCTAGGTAGCATCTTAGGTGATATATTAAACTGGTCTCCTTTTATTTCTAAAACATTCAGACTTGAGCAGTCCTTTTTTAAAAACGACCTGAAAGCTGATTTTAGCTCTGAGTTAGACAAGCTTTCTATTTGAGAGTTGTTGCTAAGAAAATTTCTTCCTCCAGGAATTTGCTTCCAAAAGAGTAGATAGTCTATTTTCTCCCTCTGTTCAAAGCCTTTTTTATAATCTTCAAATGTTGGTATTTCGGTATATATGACAGGAGGAAGATAACCTCTTCTTTTATCAAGAAAACTCATGCTCTTTCGAACTTGTTCGGACATCGAGTCTTCGGGTTTAACTCCTGCAGCTATATTGAATGTTTCTTTATCTACTCCTTCAAGATCAAATAAAGGTTTCCACCAACTTCTTTCAAAGTCAACTCCATCCCACTTACTAAGCTCTTCTGGGACATCTAAACGTAAAATAGTTTCGCCTAAGGAACTCTCGGATTGAACAGTTGTTGTTTTTCTTTCTAACGAAAGCTCCTCAGAGTCGTTATTTTTTGACTTTTTTCTGCTAGGAGATCGATCTTCTTGATGTTCATGTTCAAAGTGACGTTTTCTAGAAGCTGGTTTCTCATTTTTTCGTATGGCATCATACAAACCTTCAATTTTACTATATGATGCAGGAACGTCATGAAGGGTTTCTCTTAAGAATTGAATAGCCTCAGGATCCATGCATTTTTTTAATATGTATTCTCCAAGCTTGTCAACAGTCTCCTCTAGCTGTTTACTGGGATTTTCTTTTACTGAATACACTTCATGCGTTTCAGCTTGAGCTCCTTCAAGGCGTGGGCCTCCAATGCGTAAAGACATGATTTTCCCTCCATATCTTATGTTTCTTTTTTTAATAAGAGGCAGGCAATTTAAAATATTCTACCATTTTTCCGCAGTTGTTTTTTGTTTGCTATCATCTAAAAGGCTCACTCACCTAACCGGGTCATCTCTTTGGCTCGCACTTTAATCTCTATTGAGATACAATGAAGTTAGAGAGGAGAATTGTGTATGGCCGAAGGTCCTGATTTTGACAAACTTATCGGACAGCTAGAAGATATTGAACTGACTACCGTTCACGGACGCATCACTGAAATCGTCGGGATGCTCATTAAAGCTGTCGTCCCCAACGTCAAAATGGGAGAGGTCTGTCTTATCAAGCGTGACGGCGAGCCACTTATTGCTGAAGTCGTTGGGTTTACGAAAGAAGAGGTCTATCTTTCCCCTCTTGGAGAGATGCAGGGCGTTGGCCCATCTTCTGAAGTCATTCCCATGCGCTTGCCCTTACATATTAAGGTAGGCCCTGCCTTACTAGGCCGCGTTCTCGATGGACTAGGGCACCCTCTTGATACCGACCTTAAGGGACCTTTAGAAGTAAATGAAAATTACTCAGTCATCAATCCCCCACCAGATCCACTAAAGCGTGAAAAGATTGACAAGCATATTTCCGTAGGCGTGCGTGCCATTGATGGTGTGTTAACGTGTGGACGTGGACAAAGGATTGGGATCTTTGCAGCTGCCGGTGGTGGTAAGTCAACAACACTAGGCATGATTGCTCGTTATGCGCAAGCTGATGTTAACGTCATCACCCTAATTGGTGAGCGGGGACGAGAAGTTCGCGAATTTATTGAACATGACTTAGGTCCTGAAGGAATTGCTCGTTCTGTTGTTATTGTTTCTACTTCCGATCAGGCTGCACAACTTCGTCTTAACGCCGCTTATGTTGGAACAGCGATTGCAGAGTATTTCCGTGACCAAGGAAAAACCGTTATTTTAATGATGGACTCGGTCACCCGCTTTGCACGAGCCCTACGTGAAATTGGTCTTGCTGCAGGTGAACCACCTGCACGTGCTGGTTATACCCCTTCTGTTTTTGCGACGCTTCCTAAACTACTTGAACGGTCTGGCAACTCAGATAAAGGCTCGATCACTGCTTTTTATACCATCCTTGTTGCTGGCGATGATATGAATGAGCCTGTTGCCGATGAAGTTCGCTCTATTTTAGATGGTCACATCATTCTTTCTAGTGAACTTGCTAGGCAGTATCACTATCCTGCAATTGATATTCTGGCTTCTGCAAGTAGGATTCTTCCTTCCGTCACAAGTGAAGAACATCGCAAACTCATTGGGCAGATCAGAGAAGTTCTAGCAAATTACAAAAAGAATGAGCTCCTTATTCGTATTGGAGAGTACAAACCAGGTTCAGATAAACAAGCAGACTTCGCGATCAAGTATGTCGATAAAGTCAATCGCTTCTTAAAGCAAAAAGTCGATGAAAAGTGTACGTTTGAAGAAACACTTGAGCAACTTCAAGCCTTATTTAGGTAATCTATGGCTGCTCCCAAATATCCTCTTGAACAACTTGTCCGGATTAAGAAAAGACGCTTAGAAGAAGCCGAAAGAGTCCTAAAGCAAAAAAAAGAAGAGCTCGAAAAAGAAAAAGAAAAACAAAAAGAACTTGAAGAAGCTCGAAACGAAACCTTTCGTCATAAAGAAGATAAAATGACAAAACTTCGAGACGAAATGGACAAAGGAACAACCTCAGATAAAATAGAAATCGCACGCGATTACATTAAAGTTGTAGACGAAGAGCTCAAGCAAAAAGAAAAAAAAGTTGAAGAACAAATAAAAGCTGTCGAAGCCGCAAGAGAACGTGTGGAAGAGGCACGTAAAGACTTAATCAAAAAACAGCAGGATATTGAAAAGCTCAATATGCATCGTAAAGAGTGGGATAAAGAAATGAAAGCTCTTGAAGAGCACGAAATGGCTATTGAAACAGATGAAATTGGAAGTGCTATGCATAATATCCGAAAAATTAAAGGGAATGGTTAGGAAGTCATGGTAGACCCAACACAAAATAGAGGCGAAACGGGACGCCCCATAGGACCTGAACCAGAGAAAAAAGAAGAAGTTGATCCCGAGAAATTTAAGAAGGTCTTAAAAGTTGAAAAGTCTGATGAAGCTGAAAAGAGGCAGCAACGTCGTCTTTCCAAAGGGCAAGAAGAAGGTGATGAAGATGAGGATGTTGAAGAAAAAGCAGCTCCCCCTCCCCCAACAAGTTCTTTTGCAGAGTTCATGGAAGATAAAAATGAACTTGACGATCTTTTCGATGCAGAATCTCCTGGAATCCGTAGACAAGCAGCTCCTCAAACTTCCATGCAAGCGCCTGCTCCTGGGTCTATTTCTACCGAAGGCGTCGAATTAGAAGAAGAGCCAACAGCACAACCACAAGCTCAGCCTTCCCCTTACCAGCCACAAACAACGGCCGAGCAACCACCCACAGAACAGGCTCCTCCTCAGCAGCAACAACCCCAAACGCCGCAACCTTCCTATGGCAGTGAAACACAACAAGACTACCCCTCTTCTTACCAAGGAACGGTTCCTCAGACTCCAACTTATCCAACAGACCAATCACAAACAGATCAAGGGGAAGACCAAACAGATTACACTCAGCCACAACAACAAACGCAGCCAACTGAAGATAAGAGCCAACAACAAGATAAAAAGAAAGAACAAGAAGATGCTTCGCTCTTAGCATCCCAGCCAGCTAAAGATGCTCTGAAGTCAAAGAAAAAGTCTCCATCAAAACCTGCACCACGAGTTGAAACGGTTGCTCCTAAAGAAGAAGAACCCGAAGGCCCAACTCCTTTAAAAGGAGAAGAATCCACCGAAGGAAGACACCCTACAGAAAAGCCCAGTACTCCTCCCCCTTTAAAAGAAGAAGAAACTACAACAGGGAAGCCTCTAAAAGAAGAACCAAAAGCTCAAGAACCTTTTCCCCATTCAGGAGAAGAGTCAATTATGCCAACGATGACTGCTCCTCCTGCTCCTACAGGAGCGGAAAAAGGCGAGCAAGCGACAGAAAAACCTCTTGAAGCACCAATTGCTGGTGAAGCAAAGCCTTCTCCAGAACTTAAAGGAGTTCCAATTCCTGAAGAAGGTAAAGAAGAGCCTGACTCACTCACTCCTGGAGTGAGTGCAAAAAAAGGTACTGCCATACCTTCAGAAGAGATCTCTCAACAAGCTCCGCTTCGCAAGAAAACAACAGACCAGATGACATTTGAACGGTTTACCCCGGAACAAATTCGTGATAAAAAGATGGGTAAGTCCACCACTCTTCCTGCAGGAGCACAAACTATGGAAGGTTTTGCAACTCCAACCATTCCTGAAGAAGGTATGGATATGATGGGAGAAGGAAAAAAGCAGAAAAAAGATGACTTCCCCTTCATTAACTCTGAGCAGCTAACTGCAGCGCTTCCTCCCTCAGAGCAAGTCCTTCCCTCTGTAACACCACCTGCCGACGTTCCGGCTTACTCAAAACTCTCTCCAGAAACATATGAGCTTTTCGAAAAAATGGTCGGAACAGTGATCATTCAAGATCACTCAGGAGTGACCTCAACGACAATCACTCTCAATATGCCAAACTCCATTTTTAATGGAGCCCAAGTGACCTTTGATCAGTACAGTACAGCTCCCAATTCTTATAACCTAAAGCTTGTAGGGACTCCAGAAGCTGTCGAAGCCTTCAGTTCAAACGCAGCCGAACTCGTAGCTGCATTTAAACAAGGTCAACACGCCTTCGAAGTGAACCTCCTTAAACCTGTCCTTGAAGGAAAAAAACCTCTGATCCGTCGGAAAAGCGCCGCAGGAGATGGGGGTAGTGGCGACAAAGGTAAACAATAATTCCTTTCTCTTCAGTAGACATCATTGTTCTCCCTGAACTTGAATAGTTCTTGCATTTTGTAGAAAATGTATGCCAACATGGATGCCAACTGGTATGGATTTGAGAGGTATTTATGGTTTTCCCAGTTTCTAAAGAAGGTCACTTACCTGCGCAAAAAGCACGTGAGTCCCAAAAAAAACCTACACGTTCTTTTAAAGACGTGATGGATAAGGATAAGCCTGCTCCTAAAACACCCAAGTGGTCAGTATTTGACTTTCCAAAGCATAAAAAAACTCCAGAAATTCGCAAAGAAAAGGCAAAAGAAAAAACAACTGCTGATCATGCTGAGCATCACGTAGAAAGTCGCATTGAAATTCAAGCGACTTGTAGTGAAACAGAAGTTTCCTCAGTAACAGAACTCTCTCCTGCCATGCAAGACCTTGTCAATCAGATGGAAAATTATGTCTCTATTGAAAGTCAAAATGGCATTTCCACAGTCGAGCTGATGATGGAGCTTGAAGACCCCTTCGGACAGTTTCAAGGAACCGTTATTCGCATCGACCACTATGACACACACCCTCATAGCTTCAATATTTTACTGATGACACCTACTGAATCTGCCAACGCAGAACTCACAGCTCATTTACCAAGCCTACTCAAAACGCTTCAAACTAAGTTGGAAAACTTCCAAATTAATCTCTTACCTCCCGCCTATACAAAGCTAGAAGAATCAAAACTAGCCCGAAAAGTTGATAGAGCATCCAAAGGAGAAAAGAAAGAAGAGCGAAAAACTCGAGAAATTGAAAGAAATCCCTTCCTAAATTGATCGAAATAAAGTATTTTCCAAAGGAAAGAACCATACGTGACACAACATGAGCACTACGCCCGAAGGCTGGATCAAACAAATTGAAACTTCTATTCTTCAATCAAGAGAGATTCCCATGTGGGGAGCTTTTCCTGGTTTTCCTTGGAAAGATTTTGCAAAAGCCTTTTCAGCAAATTTCAATTTAAAGAAATTTAATATGAGTTTAGGAACAGCTGAATGGAAACCCAGCTCTACTATCTTAACAGGAATGGGCCGATCGCCTCTTCAACTTAGTATTGAAATGACTCCTCTGCAAGGGAGCTTTTCGCTCATCGTTCCATCTGAAGACTTCACAAAACTCTCCTCTTGGGCTATCGATCCAAAAGCAGGTGAAGAAGGCTTTTCCGATCCTTTTTTACAAAAAGGATTTTTTCGCTATATCACCTTAGAAGCCCTGCACCTAGTTGATCAGATGCAAATATTCAAAGGGCTTTCGCCTAAATTAGTGGATATGCCACTGAGTAAAGAAGATGCATACTGTATTGATATTGCTCTAGAAAAAGACGGAGAAACAGTTTGGGGACGCTTAGTTTGCCCTCCCCTGTTTCACAATGCATTTAAAGATCGCTATATTGGAGACTGGAAGCTTTCTATTCCCTCGGAGATGTATGAAGAAATTGATATCAATCTCAGTTTATCTGCAGGACGTACCTCTTTAACACAAGACCAGTGGAATGATCTCTATGAAGGAGACTTTGTTTTTCTGGATTACTGCTCCTATTCACCTGAGCTGAAGCGAGGCACTTTTCAACTTGTTTTCGACACCACACCTCTCTTTCAGGTGAAACTCAAAGATGAAAATGTGAAAATCCTCGATTATGCACTTTATTATGAGGAAAATAAAATGAGCGATGAAAATATCGACGAAAACCCAATCGAAGAACCAACTGGGGAAATGCCTCCTCCAACTCCACCTGAACCAGAGCTTCCGGAAGAGGGAGTACCAGAGCAACCAATGCCTGTTGAACAGCCACGCTCAGAAGAAGTGATTTCTGCAAAAAAAGTTCCGATTCATTTATCGGTCGAAGTCGCAAGCATGAAAATGAATCTCGACAAACTTCTGAAATTAAAGCCAGGAAATACCTTAGAGCTTAATGTCATGCCTCAACAAGGAGTGAGCCTTGTTGCCAATGGCAAATGCATGGCTAAAGGCGACCTCGTACAGATCGGTGATGTGATCGGTGTGAAAATCACTAAAATCGGCCACTCTTAGAAAAGGTCTCTTAAACCCAAAATGGAAAATGCGGAATTTTACAAGCAGAGTACACTTCCTAATCTAACCAAAGATTCGGGAGAGCCCTCTATTTCATCTGGGAAAATTGGTCCTTACAAAATTGATACACTCTTAAGTAAAGGGGGCATGAGCTACCTTTACTTAGGCATGCATCCTGATGGATTCCCTCTAGTTGTCAAAGTTCTCTCTCCAAAATTCATGGCCCATCCAGAAATGGTGCAGCAATTTCTCAAAGAATCTGAAATCATTGGGCTGACAGATCACCCCAACATTATTAAGCTCTACGGTCAAGGTAAGTGGGAAAATGGGCTTTACATTGCCATGGAATTTGTACAGGGGATTTCCCTCAAGCAATTCATCATGCAGCAAAACCTGTCGATTAAAAGCTCTTTGGATATTATTCTGCAAGTTTCCTATGCCTTGCTCCATCTTCATACACATGGTGTGATTCACCGGGACCTTAAACCCGAAAACATCTTGATCACAGAAGGTGGTCAGGTCAAGGTGATTGACTTTGGCATCGCGCAGTTAACGCAAGATCGAAAAAAAATACTTCCCTCGCACAAAAGTCAATTTCTAGGAACACCGAGCTATATGAGCCCGGAACAAAAAAAAGATCCGCTTAAAGTCACTGTTGCAACAGATATCTATTCACTTGGAGTGATCACATTCGAACTCATCGTCGGAAAATTAAGCTATGGGTCCATTCAACTTTCACTTCTCCCCCAAGACCTCAGAAAAATTGTTGAAAAGGCACTGCAACCTGCAGTGGAAGAACGTTACCAAGATATTGTCGACTTCATTACTGATATTTCAGACTATTTAAAAACCCTTTCTACAAAGCGAGAACCAGGACAAGCCGAAGACGTAAAAGAAATCTGGGAACGATTAGAGCAAGGCCACCGCAAACTGCTTCCCGTATCTCTTCCCAAGTGGAACGCTTTTGATCTTGGGTTTGCTCATTATGAACCTGCAGCTGCTCTCGGAACCTACTATGACTTCTTCCGCTTCGCTGATCAATCTTACCTCATCTTGATTGCTGAGCTCAGCGAAAACCAGGTTGAATCACTTGCTGAAATCGGTCTTTTAAAAGGAATGATTCAAAGCTTGACTTACCAAGCCAAAAATTCCCAAGAAAACCCCTTTGAACCGATCAACTTCATGACCGATTTAAATACGATGCTTTGTTCTCAAGAGCCCAAACCTTCCTTTGCGTTTCATCTTTTACATCTAATTCCAGCAGACAATCAATTTTCTTTCATCTCATGTGGATTTCAACCCCTGATTCACCTAACTGGTGGGAGTTCGACTCCTCGATTCCTAGCCAATCAAAACCCTTTACTTGGAACAGACCCTCATCATGGGTTTTATGAAACAACTGAAAACTGGAATGAGGGAGATATCTTGATTGTCCACTCTTTCCATACTGATCTATTCGAAACAAAAGAAAGTGAAAAATTAGAAGAAACCATTCGAGTAGCTCTTCCTTCTTTTATGCAACTGTCTGCCCAAACACAAGCAGAAGGGCTTTCAACTGAGCTGACAAAAGTGACAACATCTCCGACACAAGACATTCCACATGCTGTCTTGACAATTCAACGAATCACTTAATGTTCATCTAAACTACTTAGCCCTTCAAAAAAACTAACCCTCCTAAGGGTAGTAAATCTTAATTTTAATTTAATCTTTCACCATTTCTTGTTGATTAAAATCTTTATGTTGTCTTTAAAATAGACGCTTCTTGCCATAAAAAAAAGAACTGGAGGTTTTTCATGGCAGCACCAACACTGCAGGTTTCTGTACCTGTAAATATTCAACAATTTTTTGAACAAGTACCTGAAGTTAAAGAAGAGAAAGGAAATAAGACTTACTCGGTTCCAGGTTTAGATTACAAAATTTTTGTAAATAAATTTTCAGGATTCAACCTGATCTATAGTGATCTAAATTTTGATCAAAATAAGATGCAAGATAAAATAACAACCCTATACAAAACCATTGTTGCAAATAATGAAAGCTGTTCTTTTGAAGTCAACCTTCCAGAGAATACACCTACAGAGGTTCTTGCCAAACTCCTTCCACAAGATGTCTTTTCACTTAAGGATATGCGAAATGACAGACAGTCAGGACAGATTAAGTTCGCTAAGTGGCTAAGTGAGGGAGAGTGTATGATTCCTCCTGGAGGAACGACTGATATTGGAGCAACGGGCCTATTAGTCGACAAAGTTTCTCAAGAAGTGCTCTTAGTCGTTCCTAAATTTAGAAACCAATGGGAAGGAGCTGGAGGAACAGCACGTGCGCAAGAGGTTAACCGCCATGCAGCTGTACGTGAAATTCTAGAAGAAACTGGCCTAGTATTTACAATTCTCAGCGACAAACAGCCTTCAGACGATGTTGCAGCTGAAATTAAAATTGCAGCATTTAACAAGCTTGCAATAGAGCCCTTAGAAGTCGGCAATAGCTACTTTCCGTATAACCAACTTGCTCATGCCTACAACTTTGGATTTGTCTTTTTTGCTCAGTTGCATTCACAGAAGCTAGAAGTTGTATACAACAAAGAAACTTACACTGTTGAGTTTCGAGGGAAAGAAACAAAACCTCAAGTAAGTGAAGTCCGTCGTGCTGAGTGGATTCCAGTCAACACAGTGCTTAACGAAGACACTTACGATGGAATTGAATTTTCTAAAGAACTTCGCTCTTATTTATCCACTGCTATGCAAAGCCACGGACATACTGTTGTGAAAAACGAAGGGTGGAGAGTCATTACTTCAGGTATGATTCAACCTGCAAACGCGGTGTAGCGATGAGTCTCTCTTTTCCTACAATCACACGTTTTGAAGAGATTCAACTCCCCCCACTTGCTAATGGCGAGTGGGGAGTTTTGGCTCTCGATGCCGATCAATGTTTGATCGAAGCGCAACCAACTTTAGCAGATGAACATCACTACAAATTTCTTGTAGCCCAAAATGCCAAAGCTGGAACCTATGCATATGGACACTATTCATGGACAACAGAAATTCGAAAGTCTGTTCCTTATAGATCTTGTGAATCTGCCGAAAAAGTTAATGCTTTCATGGAAAATGCAAAAGCTGCTGGCTGGTTTGTTGTCATCTTAACATCCCGCGGACTGGATATGCGAGACACCACTCAAAAGCATTTTTCACAGGCAGAACTTTCCATTTCTTTAGATCAGGTCATTTTCAAGGAAAGAGATACAGACGGAAATCTCTTGACAAAGGATCTCAGCCTGATCAATTGGATGAAAGGACAAGATGCTTTTCAGACCGCTGAAAAAATCCGCATTCTCTTTGCAGATGACTCAACAAGCTACTGTAAAGAGGTGCAGCGAGTAGAAAGCGCCATCTCTCATGCCTCTGTCGCATGCTATCATTACGTAGGCAGCCTTCCTAACTCTGAATTAGATAAAGCACAGTTGTCACGTCTCGTGCACCAACTCAATGTTTATCAAAAAGGTGGAGGAATTCCCTATGAAGAGCCAATTTCTTCTCAGACTGCAAGCGCAATGACAGCATTGGAGATAAAGGAACTCACTCCTCAAAATGTTTATCAAGCATGTAAGCAAGTGGCAAGTCAACAAGGAAAACCCTTCTGATGAATAAAATCGATGCAAATCCTCCCCTGGTTGTCATTACAGATCCAGGGGAGGATTTAGATGACACCTTTGCCCTCCTTTTAGCGGCAACATCAGAAAAGTTTTTCTTTGCTGGTGTGATTTCAACAAACGAAGATTTAACACCAGAAGGTGTTGGACGCGTTGCTTGCTATGCGCGAGTGCTTTTAAATGCCATGGGAAGAGAAAAAGTTCCCGTCTTTCAAGGAGAAAGTCACGGAAAGCATCCGTTTTTGTGCCATGAAGACTTAGAAAATCTAACTCCTCAAAATCACGACTATCTTTCCTTTGTTAAGGATCTTTCTCAAACACATGAAAAGGTCTATCTTTTAGGAATTGGAGCTATGACACCCCTAGCGCAAATTGCCAATGCAAAATGGTTTGATTCCAAATGCTTTTCTATCTTCCAAATGGGAGGGTCATTGCAACGTTCTGAGTATAACCTCAAAGGTGACATTGAATCTGCTCGCATTGTTTTAACTAAGGGAAACAAAGTCTGCTGGATCACATCTGACACCACCTTTCAACAAGAAATGCAAGTCCATCCATCAAGTGCCGTTTACAAAAAAATCGATGAGCTTCCACAACGCCTAGCAAAACTCATGAAGAACAACTTCTTTCGCTTTCGACAAGCTTATGAAAGACTTGGTTACTTCCCCTACTTAAGTGATGCCGTTGCTTTTTCAGCATTAGAAACAGATGCTGTCACCTTTGTAGAAAAGAAAGTTAAGCTGCTAGACGATGGTCAAATCAGAGAAGGTCTGCAAGGAACGTCTACTCTTATCAGCCAATCTGTCAATATTCAAACCTTTATGAGCTACCTGTTCGATAGAATGGATCACTTGGAATAAAATAAACCTGGCACTTATCAGAGCTAACAACCATTCCTTCAGGATAAATATAGGGCACACTTTCCCACTCTTTCGAATCTTGATAAAACTCCCCTGCACTTATCAACTGCTTTTCTATTTCTGGAACAAAACTGTCGATAATAAAAAGATAAAGCCCCTCTTGAGAGAGGTTAGCAAGACGTTGCAAAAGTAGGCGTGTCTGAATAAGCTTTCCTGGAGAAGTCAAAAATTCACTTCCATCCATGACATTATAATAAAATGAAATTTCTGGGTTTTTTAGATGAACAGAGTCGAATTGCTTTTGCTCTAAGAGCTGATAGTCACCAGAAAGCACTTCGATCTTAATTTCTGTGTACCCTTTTAACCGGGCATAATCTTGCAATTGCTTTGCAGCAAATTCTGCGTAGTCTGCATAGAGATCATTGACATAGAAGGTTCCTCTTTCCCCAAAACGTTCGACTAGCTGATCAAGAGTCCAAAAAAGAACATAATACTGCTCTTCGGGATCATAATCTCCTGTCCCAGTATCTGGAAAATAATCGATATAGTTGGGGGCATCAGAAACAAAAGAAAGTGCCATTAAAACAGTTTTGAGCTGCGAAACACGTGTATGCCCATCAGCTCCGTAATTACCTGCTCCTAATTCTAAATGGCTCCAGCTATAAAGCATGTCTTTTCCAAAGAGACACCCCTGAATGAGAAAACAAAAGAATAGTAGTCTCTTCACTTGCTATCGCTGGGCTCTAATCTGATGTTTGCAAGAAACTCCGCCTTCATAAATTTTTCCCGTATCTAAAAGAGACTTAAGCTTGTCCATCCCATCATAGATATTGTCAATCCATTGCTGATAGTCAACAAACTCTTCTTCTTCAGAGGTAATTGTATTAACAAGGACCTGAAGCTCCTCACTTGCAGGACAGAGCAAGTCTAACTCAATTTTAACAGAGTGAATTTCTTCGCTTTCTCGTGCAAAAAGTGTCAGAGAAAACAAAATCATAAAAGAGATTGCTAACCACTTCATCATCATTTTTCCCTACGTAAAAAAAACGACAACAATCATCTCAAAAGACAAAGAAATTGTCAAATTTGATAGAAGCTTTTCGCATTGTCATAGAAAAGTTTTTTTTGCGCTTTTTCATCAAATGTTTCAAAAATCCTCTTAAGAGAATCTATGAGCCCTGCATAGGTGCAAAAAAGACTTCCTGGGGGAAAGTCACTTCCAAAAAAACAACGATCTATTCCAAAGATCTGAATAGCCGCTAAAATATAAGGCTCAATAGTTTTTTTATCGGCAGTTTTAAGAACAGAGCCAATCCCACTGATTTTGAAATACACATTTGGAGCTTCTGCTAAAAGAGCTAGACGGTTTTTCCACATACCAAAGCCTTCTGAAGAAAGGTCAACAGGCCACCCAAGATGTTCGAGCACAAATTTGACATCGTCATACTCGCGTACGACTTTTGCTGCATCTATCAGTTGATGGGCAAAAACAGCGAGTTCAAAAGGTAATTCGTATTGCCTCAAAAGTTTTAGCCCCTTTTGCCAATGGTACTCCTTTATAAGGTCTGGCTTTTCAGAATCGTCAGGATGAAAAAGAATCTGACGCACACCCCGTACATTGGGATACTGAAGTTGATCTTTAAGAACACCTTCTAAATCAGGGTCTGAAAGATCTGCTTGCACAACAATCCCATGAGGAAAACCGTATGTATCTGCTATTTTTTGTAGCCACATCGTTTCGTGAAGAGACTTTTTTAGGCTAGGATTTGCTTCAACATGAATGCTTTTTGTTACATGATGTGGCTTCACCATTTTCAAAAAGTCTTCAATTAAGAAATTTTGTCGGAGTTTTTTATAGTCACCAACTAACACCTCAATTAAAGGGTTTCTCTCCTTCAACCAGGGATAGTCTCCATGATCGAGATCCCATAAATGCATATGAGCATCAATGATTTCACCTTTGTACATGTTAACTCCTTTTCTACTACCCTAAAAATATCAATACTGTTTTAATGGTTTTTTAACATGCATGCGCTTTTTTGATGGGAAAAAATTTGCATCTTTAATGGCCCTCTTTTTCTCCGGGACCTCCTAGCGAAAAAAAGGGTGCGGACTAATACCCATCTTTGATATGAAATAAGATTTTTCAATTAATGCTTAAATACGTGATGAAAAGTAAAGCTCTGCGCCACCTGTTCCTACTGATCTTCCTATGCTTTTCTTCCCTTTCATCCTTATATAGCGACCCAGCTAAAAGCCATCCTTATTCAGAGACTACAGAACCAGAGGTTCCTGTTATTCCTGCTGAAAAAGGTCCAGGTTACACGATCAATTTCAACAATGTTTCCATCCTCGAATACATTAAGTTCATCAGCAAAATTGCAAATTTAAACTTCGTCTACAATGAAGGTGAAATGAACTTCAATGTAACGATTGTTTCAGAGGAACCAACTTCTCTTGTAAATGTGATGGCAGCATTGGTTCAAATTCTCAAAGTGAATGGCTTTGGTGTCGTAGAGCAAGGAAACAACCTCCTTATCACTAGATCGGGAAAAGTGAGTCAAATTGCTACAGTTGTTTCTCAAGAAGCTCCTTTAGAAGGAACGCATATTCCTCCAATCATGACGCGAGTTTTTAGAATCAAAAATGCAAACCCTTCAACCGTTGCAAGTATCGTTGGCCCTCTTCTTTCCGCTGACTCTATTCTCGAGGTTTCAGCCGAAACGCGCCACCTTATCATCACTGACATCACACAAAATATTGAACAGATTCAAACTCTCCTTTTAAGTATCGATAGTGCAAGAAGCCCTCTTAACATTGACACCTATACCACCCGAAATCACTCGCCAGAAAGTTTGATTGGCCTCGCTAATCAAATCCTTATCCCCATCTCTGAAGGAAACCCGCTGATTTTTGTTCCTCAAGACCAAACAAATACGATTTTTATCGTTTCGACACCTCATTTGATCGAAAAATCTATCATGGTCTTTGAAGATTTAGACAATCCCCCTTCTATGAGTCGCAGGTTTACTGGCCCACTCACAGGCGAAAATATCTTGATCTACCACATCAAGAATAAACCTGCAGATGTTCTACAGACTGCAATCAAGCAAATGGAAGCTAATTTAAGCGCCATGGGACCCACATCCCAAAATCTCGTCCAAACGATTAATACCATGCGTTACATAAGAGAAAGCCATTCCCTTGTTTTTACAGGTGATCCTGCTTCTCTATCCGAAGTGAAAACGATTTTAGAAGGGTTAGACATTCCCTATTCTGCTGCGCAACTCGAATTTATTAAAGGTGGCTTCTATATCTATCCAATTAAGTATGGAGATGAAGAACAGATCGCACGCTCTCTTAACAAGCTTGCTGAGAACTTAAAGAAATCTCCTTATCCCGACAAAGAACTGATTGATGCAATTGAATCCATGAGATGGATCAAAGAAAATAACTCTCTCCTGTTCACTGGAAACCATAACTCAATCGAGCGACTCAAGGAACTTCTCCCTCATTTTGATATTCCTCCTCACAAAGGAAAATCAGCTTCAAAGCTCCCATTAAGCAATGACTTCTATGTTTACACTCCTAAAAATCTTTCTGGAGAAGAGCTGTTAAAGCAAATCCAAGATGTAGAAAAAAGCCTCAAAACCGGTAACCTTGCAGACCCAGCCTTTTTGCATGCATTAAACTCTGCTGAATGGGTACCTTCGACACACTCTCTTGTTTTTACAGGTGACCCAGAATCACTAGACCGTGTTCATGCTCTTTTAAATACAATCGATCAGTCGAAAGGTCCCCCTCAAGAAAAAACAACTTTTTATGTCTATCAAGTCCAGTTTGTCAAGCCCGGTTTCTTAGAACAAGGCCTGCAAAAGCTAGCCAAGTCTCTCCCTAAAGATAATCCTGTTGTCTCTACAATTGACAACTCAAAGTATATTGCACAAACTAATTCATTTGTCTTTAAAGGACCTTCTGAAGCGATCAATCATATTAAAGAGATCATCGCGACACTCGATACAGAAAAAATTGCTCAAGAAAATAATGCCAATCAGGTCGAGTACTTCGTTTATCGCTTACAAAACGCTCCTGGCTCTTTCGTCATCGATGAATTGGATCACACAGCAAAAACTTTGAAAGGCAGTGATGCTGATGAAAAACACCTCATTGAAGCCATCCACAATATTACTTGGAATAAAGAAACCAACTCTCTTGTTTTAACTGGTACAGCGAAAACACTTGATAAGCTAAAAGCAATGATAGCCAAGTTTGATATTGCTAGACCAGAGGAGTCTCGAGCTTCTCAGTTCTATGTTTTCCGCCCAAGTACGATGACAGCTCTCCAATATTTAGATCACATTCAAAACGCAGCTCAAGAGCTGCAAGCAAGTGGACTTGCTGACCCTTCTCTCATTAGCTCGTTGCAAAATGCACGGCTTGTTCCAGATAAAACAGCTGTACTGTTCACCGGATCTCCTCAAACGATCGACAAAATCCGCGGCCTTGCACCTACTTTTGACTCCTCGACCCAAGCTAAAGCAACCCAGCTCTTTGTCTATAAACCTAATTCCATGAGTGCCGCCCAGTTCCAGAAAAACATGATTCAAACTGCTGCTGACCTCAAAAAATCTGGATTGCACGATGCTCCTTTAATTCAAGCTTTTGAGTCTGCTCATGTCTCATCTGATGGCGTTTCTGTTATCTTCACAGGAACTCCTGATGCCCTCGCCAAATTGCAGACAATGGTCCCTAAAATTGACGAAGAGAACGAAGCACAGCAAGCAAATAAAATCTATCTCTATACGCCTACAAATCGGTCCCCACAAGATATTATCAATGCTGCTAATCAAGCTGCTAGTGAGATGGCCAGCACCCCTAACCCAAATAAACAGCTCATGTTTGCTTTGAAGTCAGGAAAAATCGTTGGCCATGACAAATCAGTGCTTTTTACTGGCACTCCTGAATCCATCGCAAAACTACAAGACGTTATCCCTTCTTTTGATAGTGAAAAAGCAGCTACAACCGAGTTTTATGTTTACAAACCTAACTCAATCTCAGCTGAAGAACTTCTGAGCCGTTCTCTTAAAGTTGCAGATAAACTGCATAGCCAAGGTTTAAACGATCCCGAGCTTCTTGCAGCATTAAATAGTGCAAAGCTCGCGCCTTCAGGAGATGCAGTGACTTATGTTGGAACACCTAGTGCAATCGCCAGGTTACGCCAACTGATCCCCACATATGACTCAGGTATTCAAGCAGAAAAAGCAACTCAATTCTTCGTCTATCAACCTACAAATATGACCGCTGAAGAATTCCGTCAGCGCATGATTGATGCTGGAAAGACATTTGGTAAGTCAGGACTTGCAGACACAGATCTCATCAAAACTCTCCAGAATGCGCAATTGACTTCTGGTGGTAAAGCAGTCTTATTTACTGGTACACCAGACTCAATTGAACGTGTGAAAGAACTGGCCCGAAAGTATGACCTCCATCAAGAAATTCCCGAAAAATCAACTCAATTCTTCGTTTATCAACCTACAAATATGACAGCTGAAGAATTCCGTCAGCGTATGATTGATGCTGGAGATACCTTTAGTAAGTCAGGGCTTGCAGATACAGACCTCATCAAAACCCTTCAAAATGCACAACTCACCTCTGGTGGTAAAGCAGTCTTATTTACTGGTACTCCGAATTCAATTGATCGTGTGAAAGAACTGGCTGAAAAATATGACCTCCATCAAGAAGCACCTGAAAAAGCAACTGAGTTTTTTGTCTATACACCACAAAACCTTTCTGCTGATGAACTAAGACGCCATTTACGCTTATTTGCTGACAACATGGAAAGTTCAGGCTTGGCTGATCCTGCTCTTATCAAAACACTGACAAATGCAAAACTAGTTTCAAATGGTAAGTCTGTCCTCTTTACTGGCACTCCTTCATCTATAGCTGGAGTGAAAGAACTTCTACCAAGCATCGACCAGATAAAAGAAGAAGATGTCAAGACTGTTGGAAAAACGACTTTCCTTGTTTACAAAATCAAATATGTTTCTGGGCCTATTTTAATGGGATATCTTAGAGATATGGCAAATGATCTCCAACGTGCCGGCTCATCTGATACAGCGCTGATCACCACTCTCCAAAATATGCGTTATGTAAAAGAGACAAATTCTATCATCTTCACCGGAACTGCAAATGTCTTGCAACAAGCTCAAGCTTTAGCTTCCAAATTTGACATCCCCGAATTAGGCGCAGAACAACCTGTTCGTAGCCCTTCAGGTTATCTCATTTACAAGCCTAAATATGTTCCTGGACAGCAGCTCATCCTTATTCTTCGCGATTTTCAACAAAACTTAACCTCTTCTGGAGTCAATGATCCTCAGCTTTATGATACCATTAATAACTTGAAGTGGATGCAACAAGTCTCCTCTATTTTAATTTCAGGAGATGATGAGGACACAAAACAAGTTTACAGTCTACTTGAACGTTTTGATATTCCTGGACCAGGAATTGCTGGAGAAGACTCGGGAATTGAAAGTATTTCTGACATGAGCTTCCTCATCTACAAGCTTCAGTACCACTCTGGCTCAGAGATTCAAGATGCCTTGCAAAAAATTGGGGCTGATCTTGGACGTATTAAAAGCGATAAGGTCAATCAAGGCCTTGTTGACGCCATTAAAGCTGTCCAATGGATTCAAGTAACTAACTCTTTAATTTCGACTGGTGAAAGTGATTCACTTGCAAAACTCAAAGAACTCATTAAAAGTATTGATATTCCTTTAAAGCAGGTTTTCGTTGAAGTCCTCGTCATTGAAACAACGATCACCAACGCTTTAAACTTTGGCCTCCGCTGGGGATCTCAAGGCAAGTATCGTGATAAGTTTGCTTATGGAACTGGAGCCTTCCCTCAAGCTCCTTCTGATGGTAGTGCTGACCCTCTAGCTACATTTGATACGAGCTTGAGTGCAATCACTGACTCTAATACACCAACTGGCAGTATGATTCCTTTCACAACAGGATTTGATTTAGGAGTCATTGGTGACATCATTCTCCATAAAGGAAAAAGCTACTTTGCCCTCGGTTCTATCATTGACGCTTTAAAAGGAGACTCAGATTCAACTGTTGCTCTGAATCAAAAGATCATCACTCAAGACAACAAGAATGCTACCATTTTCGTTGGAACAAACATTCCTTATACGGGCTCAATTGTTACTAACACTTCAAATAGCACTGTTCAAAACTCTAACCTTGAATACCGTGATGTCGGAGTTAGCTTGAGTATCACTCCTCAAGTTGGAGAAAATGACACCGTAACCCTCAATATCAATCAAGAAATTACTGAAGACCTCTCACAAGGAAACACAAACCCAACTAGCTTGAATGGAATAACAACTAGCAAAACAACAACTCAAACATCCGTCACTGTTCCAGATAAAGCATTCCTGATCATCAGTGGCCAAATCGATAACTCCCTGACTAGAACAAGAACAAGTATCCCTTGTCTTGGAGGCCTTCCCATTATTGGAGCAGCTTTCTCCCAAAATGACTCGCTTGATAACAAAACCTCCGTCATCGTTTTTGTACGCCCTCATATCATCAAATCATTTGATGTCTATAAAGAAATTACACAAAGCCAAGAAGACCTCCATCGCGCTCAAACAGATGACGTCGAAGCCTTTGATGCAGGCCTCGAACTTGTCAAAACTCCAGATGACTACTAAGACAGCTTCTCAAAACTAGATTCATATTCGCTAATCCGTTATCCTTTTTGCTTTAAGCACAAGTGAAACGGATGAAAATAAAGCTCCGCCCTCTAATTTTCCTCTTTCTTCTTCTCTTCCTTCCCTCTTGCTATAGAGTTTCGGACAAGCTAGAGCCCCAAGTGAATTACGCCGTTCAGGATCGCTATTTGAAGCAGTTGCCCCCTGCATTCCCTCCACTTACGTCTCACGAAAAAAGTGAAGCCTGGGGAAAAGAATACCTCCTTGGCCAGCGCTTTGCCGAAGATCTCGACTTCTATCGTGCCATTACCACTTTTAAACGGTCTGAATACCTTCTCCCAGAAAATGAAAATGAACGGCTGCTTGAAGTCCAATACCAAATGGTCCTTTGCTACTATCTAGGTAAGCGTTTCGAAGATGTCATCGCTGCTTATAATCACTCAAAGCTCTATACAGCTAATACTTCCTTTCCAGCGTATCATGATCTCCTTGTGATTCTTTATGAATCCTATTTGGAAACTGATGATGAGCCCAAAGCCGAACATACACTGCGCACGCTCAAACGGTATTACCCCGATACAGCGAAAAAACTTGAACTGGCGACTGTTCTAATTGAAGGAAATCTCTGCGCAATTGAGAAAGAATCCTTAAATGACCCCTCAAAAACCTACCTCTCTCAAATCCTAACTGAGTACGAAGCAAAAAAAAAATCTGTTAACAAAGCCCAAACATTGAACATGGTTCTCCCAGGAGCTGGCTATCTTTATGTCGGACAAAAACAATCGGCTTTGACAGCATTTCTCCTTAATGGTCTTTTCATTGCAGCGACTGTCCACTTTTTCAACAAAGGTCACATTGCAGCCGGAATTATTACCGCCAGCTTTGAAATGGGCTGGTACTTTGGAGGGATCTATGGTGCAGGAGAATCTGCAAAGCTCTATAATGAACGTTTATACGAAGATTTAGCTTACCCAGCGCTCAACCGCAATGGTCTTTTTCCTGTACTGATGTTGAAATATGGATTCTAAACTTAAAATACTCATCCTCTTTTTCTTTCTTATGGCTGCTCCCCTATCAGCAGAGGTTGGGTACAAAGAGCCTTGGGGAAAAGATTCTGAGCTTGTTCCTCGATCAAGTCGGATTCCAGCTCTACCCGAAAAAAAAGGATTTTGGACAAAAATGGCCGAGCAAGTCATTCTGTTTCACCAAAATGTTCTTTCTCCTGTTGATGGCCCACGGAGTCATTTTCGCCCAACAAGTTCTCGCTACATGTTGCTTGCAATGCGACGTCACGGATTCATCAAAGGATTTGTGATGGGCTGCGACCGCCTTCTGCGCGAAAATAAAGAAGACTGGGTCTATCGTACAATCACCATTGATGGAGAGACATTCAAGTGGGATCCCACTTATTAAAAATCTTATGCTTGGGGGTATGTTTGATCCTTTGTAATGAAGTTGCTAGTAGAGAAGTCGTTCCCTGTTCGCTTTTTCTTCAGGAAGTTAAGCAAAATCTGCCCCTCACGGGTATCTTAAAACAAGAGTCAAATGGCTTTACCTATATCGACTTAGATGATCGTTATATCCACCAACTCATCCAAAACCTTCCTATTGAAGGGTTTGTGGAACCTCCCTATTTTGGAGAGGGTCTGATCGGGGCCCACATCACTCTTGTAATGCCTGATGAATGGGCTGAGATCCCCCAAATCGAAGAATGTGATCAGCCTTTTTCTTTTGTTCTAAAAGAATGTGAAATTGTCCACCCTCTAAATTGGGCTGAAATTTCTGAAGTTTTTCTCATTACTTTGGATGCTCCAGAGTTAACAGCTCTAAGAGAGAAATATGGACTCAAACCAAGAGACTTTGACTTTCACATCACAATTGGCGTTAAAAAAAATTAAGTGACTAATAATCAATGGTTTAAATAATTATTTATTTTTCAAACATCTAATTAACAAATACTTATAATACTTTTTTTAACAGCACTATTCAAAAAAAATGTTAAATTTATTAAGATTTAACTAAGGGAAGATATAATATTCATTGAACTCCCTTTGATAACTTCATAATAGCTCTTGTTAAAAGAGCATCTAAAGAAAAGATGAGAGTCAGACTTTTTTTGATTCTCAATCCAATGATAAAGGCATGTAGGCCACTTTGGAGCTAGCGTGTCCTTATAACACTTTTATATCACAGTTTTTTTGTGGATACTGCGTTGTATTCCTGATTGATATCTTATTTATAATAAATTACTTATATCATCAGGCACTGACGTTTGTAGCCTGTGTCTTACAAATGAGCTTTTTTCTGCGACAACGTGGACAGGTTCATGAGAAGACGGTTATTGCTTGGGATTTTGTTATGTTATTAAAATAGAATAACTTAAGAATTCTCTTTTTAAACATAACTAATAAAGCATAAGAGGCACTGAAGAAATGGGTTTAGTTATAAATGGCCAGGGGTTAAGGGGCTCCATTTCTTCAGTTTACCTCAAGCAATACTAAGGAAATAATATGAGCACAGAAAGCACTCAAACAACAAGCACGAACACTTGGAATGATCAGTATCAAAGCGATCTGGATCATCTGGACGATTTGTGTGATGAAGGTAAAACTTTTGAAGCAATTGAGTATATAGCGACGAATATTTTTCAGCTATATATCGACTTTACTGAGGACTATCTCATGGGACGTGAAGCCAAGATCGAAAACGATCTATCTGAGCTGACAACTGATAGGAATCGGATTGAGCAGGATTTTGACAGCTGCCAAAATGGCACAGAAAGTGAAAATGAGGCAGCAGCACAAGATGCTCTAAACGTCTACTATAACGGCTACACAGATAGTGCAGGCAATTATCACCAAAGTATGGAGTCACTTCTTGAAGAAGGTGAAGAAAGTGGTGAATTTTCTGCTGATTTTGTTGATAACTTTGAAATGAACTTCGTCAACCCTTCTTCTCCATCAGGAACTATTTTTCAAGGTTATACCGATGCAAGTGATCTTGGGAACTGCTGGAATAGTCTTTGGAATACTGATGCACCTTCAGATAGTTCGGATTCGGATGATCCAACATCTATTCAACCGATTACGAATTCCCTCGACTCAGCATCAAGTGAGCTCACTTCTCAGTCATCCATTGTACAGTCACAACTACAAACGTATGAGTCTTGGGATGAACAATATGAATCAATGGATCACGACTTCTTTACAGAAATTATAAATGAAGAAAACCAATGTAACACTGCAATGCAAAGTGCGGCGAGTTAATAATATTTTTTAAACATAATAACAAAAGGGTAACCAAATGAGTGAAAGTGGACTATATGCCGTGACAGAGGCTTCTATGAATTGGCAAATTGCCATTCAGGAAAACCAAGAAGTCACCGCTACAACAATTAACCAAGCATCAGCACTATTAATGACGATTTATACAAACTCGCAAAATGCTTTAGATGCCTTAATGGAGGACGACACAAACTCAGGTGACAGCGTCACTAACTACGACCCATCACATGGAAAACCACCATCAAGTTGGGCAGATAAGGATGGCTACTCATCAGACGTTCAAATTTGGTCAACTTACTATAGCCAACAGAGTCAGGACTGGGAAAATGTAGAAAATGGTGTCGATACACCTCTTCAATCAATGAATACGCAAGAGCAATCACTAGGGAACTCTTCGGCACAAGCTTCACAAGTGACAACGACAATGATCGGTCCGATGAAAAATACTGCAACACTCTTGTCTGCAGCATTATAAAAATATAAAAATAATAAGGAAAAACTATGTCAACAGTTACAAAAATAAGCGAAAACAATGAAACAATAAAAGAATTAAATTTAAAACAAAAATTAAATAAGAGCGACCTTTTCAGTTCATCGCTAAGTATGCTTTCTTCTTCTTCTTCAAAACTGATGGAAACACTCAATACATCTGAAAGTACACAGCAAGATGAAGTCGTTTTTATGATGTTTCCAAAAGAACGAAAAAAAGCAAAGCAACAAGCGCAGCTGACTGAAAAAATGATAAAAACTCTATCTTCGATTTTAACAAACCCACAACTAGTAAAAGCAAATACTTCTGCGACTTTAGGAGCAACAGAAGAAACAGGTAGTGAAGAATCAGATACTTATCAACCTCCAAGCCTCGATGGATATGAGCAAATCTGGCTCATGGAAGCTTCTGTCATGTCAACAGAAGAAGAAGCTATTAAAAACAACTATAAGCAAGCTGAGCAGCAGCAGATCATTTCTGATGCAACAATAGCAGGATTAGACGCTACACAAGACAAACTTCAAGACCAACTTGATGATTTAGCAAAAGCTCAACACCACCATCATCATCATGGAATTTTTGGATGGGTGAGCGATCTCTTTGAATCAGTTGGTGATGTTCTTTCTGATATGGCCAATACAATCAGCCATATTGGTGGTGGAGTTGTCTCAGCAATTAAAACAGGTGATACAAGTGAGCTAAAGAAAGGACTCGGAGAACTCAGTAAACTGACTGGTGCCTCTGAAATCTACTCTGCGATGAGTGATATTTGCCAAGGGAGAGTCCTGGAAGGCTTTACAAAGCTCGTAACCGTCGCTCTCTTAAATGCAACATTTGGTCCTATGGGACTTGCTTTAACTGATACGAAGTTTGGCAAAGATATGGAAGATGCAGCTCAGCTTATCACTGATGCTGTCTCTTCTTTGGCCCTCGTGGTTGTCGCAGGTGTCGAAGCCTACGCTGCTCAGGTCTCTGGTGACTCTAAACTTGAGAAACTTGCAAATGACAACCTTGCAAAGTGTAAAGAGCTTGGAATCAATATGCTTGAAAACCCAGCTTTTTCCACTCTTACTGATGTCGCTATGGTTGTCTTTATTGCGGCCGCAGTGATTGGTCAACAGTATTGGCTAGCAGCAATCTTAACAGTTGTTTTAGTCGCAAATGATTTTGGTGGAATGGAATTCCTTCAAAAAGAATTAGTCAAGGTTCTCCAGTTTATCGATCCGAAAATGTCTGATGATGTTGCTAAATTCATCGCCGACGTTCTCATTATTGTTGTCGTCACTGCTGTAACTGCTGGCTGTGGCGGGGAAGCTGCTGCTTCCGAGATGGGTGGTGAAGCTCTTGCTGAAGGCACCACAGCAGCTACCGAAAGCAGCGTCGAAACAGCAACTGAAGAAGTCACACAATCAACAAAAAGCCTGATGCAAAAAGTTGCTGATATCATTCCTAGAAGAGTCAGTATGGCTTTAATGGCTTTTGGAATGGTTCTGGGTCAAAGCTCAGTCGTGACTGACGGTTTTGAAGCCTTTGATAAAAAAGGAAAACATGATGACCTAGAAAAGATCTTCCTGATCGTGCAAGAAGTTGTTGCAGCAGTCTCAGCAATAGTCGGTGGCGCTGTTAGTGCCTCCCAAGGACTCAGTGCAATAGATCAGAAAGCTGGATCAGCATTGGAAAAGCTTGTTCCCGATCTTATGAGCTATTTGGAAGAAAATACAGAAACACTTTCTGAACTCTCTACAAAAATGCAAGCTCTCTCGATGTTAACACAAGGTGGAGTGCAAATAGGAAACGGTGCTCTACAAATGATGGTTGGTAATTTACTGAAAGAGATCGGACAAGAAAATGGTGATCTTGCCATCTTTAATGCGACTCAAAAAAACAATGACGCACAGATAAAACATAACAATAACCGCTTGAAAGAAGTGATGAATGGATTCGATCAAATTATTGACACATTCGATGCACCAGCACTTGCTCAGCAAGGAATTGCTCAAGCACTTCTTCAAAACGCCTAAAAATAATATGTAATAATACAAAAATAGAAGGTTAATCCAATGTCAACACAACAAAACACAAGTTCAGTCGGGCAGCAGCCAGCTTCAAGCACGCCCCCTCCAACAACGCAATCAACTAGCCTCTCGCAGTTTCAGCAAGGAATGTCTGGCTTAACAACAGCTGCTCTTCTTGAAGTTATGAGGATTTATATGCAAATCTCCAACCTCTACGGAAACCTTTTTGTTTCTCAGATGGGTGTCCAATCAGAGGTTGCGGATGATCTAGGTGAGTATAGCAAACAACTTGGAATCGACCAGCAAAAGGAAATGGAATCACAAGCTTGGTCTTCTATTGCATCTGGTCTGGTCACTGTTGGTATGGCCGGTGCCACAATGGCTCAAGACTGGTGGCAAGGGAACGGAAACCTTGATGAGCAAATCAAGGGAGCTAAATCTTACCAAAAAGCTATTAATGAACGTGTCGACCCGACATTAAAGCTATCAGCAGAAAACGAAATGCAAGCACCTGTAGCTAGAGAAGATATTCCAGAAGACGCAATGAAAGAACGTCTGCAGTCTCTTAAACAAAGAGATAACTTTGTCGATAAAAATGGCAAAGCAATTGATGTTGAAAAGAGTGATGATGCAAGTGTTCAAATAGACAAAACAACGATTAGACAAACTGATGAAAACGAACTATCTGGACTCAAAGAAACCTACGATAAAAAAATCTCTGACTTTGAAGCTAAACGAAGTGCTAACGCGAGTGATAAAATGTCTCGTTACCGTACAAGATTAGAGCTTGCACAAGCACTTGGAACTATTAGCACAGGTACAGGCAGTATTTATGCAGGTCAAGCTAAATATGATGAAGGTGTGGATGACGCCAATAAGAACGTTACGCAAGCAGCACTTTCAACTGAGCAAGGAGTTGTATCATCCTATAGAAACAACAGCGATACGTATATCTCTCAATCAAAGGGTGTGACTCAGGTTATAGCTGCGATTAGTAGAGCAAATAGCTTAGGAGGTTAATCCTCATTAATAATTAAACATTCTCGATATTCTCCCCTCTTCGCTCCGCCTCTATCCATAAGATAGAGGCGGTTTTTTTTACCTCTCTTGATTTTTTACTTTAAATCTATATTGTGAGATTAAGTGAAGAGAAAAAAAGAGATATGGATAAAAAGTCATTTGAATTGCATTCTCATCCGAGACCTTTCTACCCTTATCTAATCTTAGGAATGAGTATTTTATTCATTTTTTACAAAATGATGCTGCTTGCATTTCCTGAAGTGATTCGGGTGATTATTATGAAAGATTTATCCATCTCTCTAAACCAAGTTGAAAACCTTTCGACCGTAGGCATTTACACAACGATTTTATTTCCGATTCCCCTGGGCTTACTGATTGATCGCTTCAATACTACAAAGTTTGTGAGTCTAAGTATTTTAATAGCTTCTTTAGGAGCCTTTATCTTCGCTACAAGCAATACTTATGGCATAGCAGTCGTTGGACGACTTCTTATCGGCTGTGGAAACGCAATGGCCTTAATCAATGCTGCAAAAATGATTTCCAACTGGTTTCTTCCTACACGTTTTGCTCAACTTTTGGGTATCGCCTTAGGCATTGGATTCCTAGGAGGAACTGTAGGGCAGCACTATTTTGTCTACTCCGCAGAAGTGATCGGGTGGCGAATGTCACTCATTCACCTTTCAATCGCAGGTTTTATTTATTGTTTGCTTTACCTGCTCATCGTTAAAGATCAAGGAATCCAGTACAATCTCAATCCAAAAATAAAGAAGTTCTCATTTAGTAAAGCTCTCAAGAAGTGCTTTAGTCATCCTCAAACTTGGTATCTCTATCTATCTACGGGTTTACTTATGGCATCTGTAATAGCTCTGACAGGAATCTTTGGCGTAACTCTTCTTGAAGAAGAAAATGGTATGACAAGGCTTGAAATGACTCAAATCATCATGGCTTTCTTCGTTGCATTCGCTATTTCTATCCCCACTATTGGTTTCTATTCTACCAAGCAGAAAAAGCGTAAACCTTATGTTCAAGTTGGTTCATTTCTCTTACTGATCATTGCAACTTCGATCATTTTTATGGGTGAAAAGAGCTTTACTTACTATTTCACTGCCTATTTGTTGCTCGGCATTGCGACGGGAATAGTTTGTTTGACCTTTACGATGATCCACGAAAGAAATGTTCCAAAAATTGCAGGAACAACTATTGGACTTCTTGTTTCAGGTGTCGCGTTTTTCAGTATGATTGAGTTTCACCTGATTGAGTCTATCAAACATTCTTATGTGATGACTTCTTCTCTTGTTGTCATCCCTATTAGCATCTTGATTGCATGTATTCTTTCCTTTTTTCTTCTTGAAACACAAGCCAAGCAACGGCTTGTTGAAACTTACCGTGTCAGAAAAAAAACTAGATAGTGTCGTCAAAGATCAGTGGCGTTTCTTCTACGACTCTCTTTTCGACTTTTGGCTCTTGCCGTGGTTTTTTCCCACGTAAGCTAAAGAAGAGCGGAGCTCCAGAAAAACGGTACTCTTTCCGGAACTGATTGATGAGATACTTCTTATAGGTATCGTTCATCCGCTTTGTATCATTGACAAAGAAGATAAAACGAGGAGGAGCAGTTGTTACCTGGGCCATATAATAAACACGAAGACGTTTTCCCTGAATCATTGGTGGATGACGTCGCTGCATGGCTTTTTCTAGGAACTGATTGAGCTTTCCAGTTGAAACCCGTTGATGAAGGTCCTGATAAACCTTACATAGCTCAGAAAAGGTCTCGTCTAGATGACGTCCGGTTTTCGCCGAACCAAAAATCGTGGGACAATGTTGAATAAATGAGGCTTCAATCTCGAGACTTTTATAGCAGTGCTCCATACGCACACCTTTGATCAAATCCCATTTATTGAAGAAGAGAACACATCCCTTTCCTGCCTTTTCAATCTGATTCATGATCCGCTTATCTTGATGGGATAAACCTTCTTGCGCATCAAGCATCAGCAGGCAAACATCGGCTCGATCAATTGCACGCTGCGTTCGGATCGCTGCAAATTTATCGACGGCTTCATGCTCTGCTTTTTTACGACGGATCCCTGCTGTATCAATAAACGTGAAGGTTTCTCCTTCATAAGAGACTTCGACATCAATGTTATCACGTGTTGTCCCTGGGATAGGACTGACAACGCAGCGTTCTTCATTAAGCAGTTTGTTGATCATCGTTGACTTGCCGACATTAGGCCGCCCGATAAGTGCAACCTTGATGCCTGCTGCTGAGTCTTCTTTTTCTTCAGGCTCAGGGCAGGGCTCTAATGCTTTACGTAAAAGCTCTGCGACATGACGCCCTTGAATTGCAGAAACAGGAAGAACTTCTTTAATGCCTAAACGATAAAAAGGAGCAAGTAGCACCTCTTGATGCTCATCATCGATTTTATTGACTGCTAAGCAAAGAGGCTTTGTTGTCCGCTTGAGAACACGTGCCACCTCTTCATCGAGCTGCGTGATCCCAACCGTCGCATCAACAACAAGGATCAGAGAGTCCGCTTCCTCAATAGCAATCTCCGCCTGACGTTTCACCTCTTCAGCAAAAGCCACTTCCCCTGTTGGGTCCATTCCTCCAGTATCGATGATTTCAAAAGGACGTCCAAATAGGTCTCCTTCCCCATAGAGGCGGTCTCGGGTGACTCCTTCCATTTCATCGACAATGGAGATCCGTTTCCCCACGATGCGGTTGAATAAAGCGGACTTGCCAACGTTGGGCCGTCCTATGAGAGCAATTTTTGTTTTCATAATGGTCAATAGGATACCTGATTTGATCAAAAGAATAAAGATCGCAAAATCAAATTTTAATTGAACATATTGATCTGTATCATATTAAATATCTTAGGAAAACTGAGAGGTCAAGATGTCAAAAATTAATCCACCAGATTCTACTTACGATGTGGTCAGTGAAGAAATCATGAAAAGGCCCTATATTCATAGCTGTGGAAATAGTGTAGACGCAGAGAGCTTAAAAGCTTGGTTTCAAATGTGTGACCAAAAACAACAACCTAGAACCTGCTTGCGCTGTAATGTGGTCGTAATAGGCATGAGTGATTTTACCCTAAATCGCGACTTGCAATCTGCTATTGAAGCCCTTCCCCAGCTTGGAACAAGTCAAATCCTAACTCCCCCAGCAAAAAATCCACAGCCCGTTCAAGCCACTCATATTAACTTAAGCTTAAACTGCTTTGGTAAAGCTGCACGCAGCTATATCGATCAGCACAACCACTGGCTCTATAAAACACACATTAATAAAAAAGGAACGGATAAAGTTGCCGTTGATTCGACAAGAAATTTTGCCGTAATTCATAAAGATGGCAAATGGCGTATTTATCCGATTAAAGGACAATCAGGAGCAGTCAAAGAATCAAAAGATCAAAATGATGCTCTGACAAATATTCGTTTGTAAATTCTCTCTAATCAAAAAACACTATTATGTCTTTTAGCAAAGCTTTCTTTGAATGAAAAATAATCATAATTGATCTTAACTTAAGTCGCGATTGATTTTGTTTAAAAGGTCAACAAGATCATCACGGTTGAAATGCTTGATCTGATCTTGATCATCATAGCCGACAACACTTTCTAAAAGCCCTTCTTTTTTGAGAATTAGTTTGTGAATATGCTCTTCAACCGTTCGTTTAGTCACCATCTTAAAAACTTGAACACCACGGTTTTGTCCAATTCGATGGACACGATCGGTTGCTTGGTTTTCTTTAGCTGGATTCCACCAGCGGTCATAATGAATAACAACAGAGGCTGCAGTGAGATCAATACCTGTACCTGCTGCCTTGAGAGATGCCACAAAAACTTCGCATTTGGGATCATCTCGGAAATTTTCGAGCTGCTTCTTCCTGTCTTGCGTCGATCCCCGTATTGCTGCCCAACCAATGCCATGCTCCTTCAGATGACTCTCGATAATTTTCATCATATCGAGATACTGGGTAAAGACAACAAGTTTTTGCCCGCTGGCACGAGTTTCATTTAACAGTTCAACAAATAGATCCCACTTGCCACTTTGATGGTTTTTATAGTTAGCTACATCTTTTAAAATCAGGCTGGGATGATTACAGATCTGCTTGAGGGTATTGAGTAGAGCAAAGACATGAAGGTAAGGGAGCTCTCCTTTTTGCTCTTTCATCTCTTGCATCAATTTGTCTCGGGATTTGACATAAGCTTCTTTATAAAGTTTGATCTGCTCTTCAGAAAGATCACATCGAGCAATCTCTTCAATTTTTTCTGGAAGATCTTCCAGAACTTCGCTTTTCTTTCGTCGTAAAACAAATGGGTGGATCAGTTTCGCAAGCAGTTGCTTTTTTTCTTTGTCTTGATGCTTTTCAATAGGGTTGACAAACAGTTCACGGTATTGTGCCTGTGGCGGAAAATAACCAGGAAGGACAACGTCAAAAAGGGCTTTCAGCTCTAGTAAGCGATTTTCAATAGGCGTTCCGGTCAAACCAATTTTCGTTCCAGCTTTTACCATAGCAAGAGCCTGGTGTGTTTGTGATTGAATATTCTTAGCAATCTGTGTCTCATCAAAAATTGCAACATCAAAGGGAATCTTGGACAGGGCTTCTTTTTCACTTCTTAAGGTCCCATAGGAAGTAAGCAAAAGATCAGCTTTCGTATTAAAGGACTTTAATGTTCGTTGTGTCCCATAAAAGACAACAACTTTAAAGCTTGGAAGAAAACGACTAAGCAGTTCTTCCCAATGGTAGATGACAGAGGTCGGGCAGACTACAAAAAACTTTGGTTTATTTTTAGCATGATAAGCTGCAGCTAATAAGGCCATGGCTTGGTGAGTTTTACCAAGTCCCATATCATCACAGAGAAGACCTGAAAGTCCATAGGAGTAAAGAAACCAAAGCCACTTAACACCAATTTCTTGATAGGGACGCAAAGTACTCTTAAGGGCATCTAGGTTGAGAATATCACTCGACTCAAAGCTGTCCATTTGATCAAGCAATTCTCTTGTCTTTTTTTCTTTTTCACTGTTGCCAGTTGGTTGAATCACATCTTCATATGTACGAAGTCGGATCCATTCTAAGGTTGTTAGTGTCACACTCCGCCCTTCTGCACCTATTTGATCTTCAGGCATTTCACGTAGCCAGTTAAATCGAGGGTCTTTAAAAAAGATCAGACCAGCTTCAGTAATTGCATAAGAGTGATGGCGGTCAAGCCCTTGTTTGATCACCCCAATAGACTCTTCACCGAACTCACTTTCATAAACAAGATCTATGATCCAATTTCTTCCTGGGTCACTTGGATCCTGTTGGAGATAGTTGACTTTCAAATTGAGGTTATGAGGCCTTTTTAAACGCCGATCGATTTTTAAGATAAAAGGTCGAAGCTTAGTAAGCTCAACTGTGACAAAATAGGGTTCTTGCGCCTGATCAATTGTTAGAGTGCTGCGGTACTTTTCGGGAAGGCGCGCGGATTGAGGAATTTCGGAAAAGCCTTCCCCTTCAACGTAAGTAAAGTCTCCCAAAAAATGGACTTTTCTTCCTACATAATCAGCGAGGAAGGTAAATTCTGGCTCAATATGAATGCGTCCTTTTGAATCTAATGAGATATTTAATCCCGCCTTCTCAACTGGCTGACGCAAGCTAAAAAAGAATTTGATTTGCTCCAGCTCATCACGATTGGCATGAATGAAATGAGGAATTTCACTGCGGAGTACTTCTGTTTCGGGCGTGATTTTAACAAGCCCACGCGCACGTAGTTTTTTGTAAAATCCTTTTCCTTTGATAAAAAGCCAATCTCCAAAATCGAGGATCCCATCAGATCCTTCAAAAAGCTGCGATTCATTTTCAAACTGAAGCCGCTTGAGATCATCAAAGCGGTAAGTAAGGTGAAATTCAACATTCGATAGATGAATTTGAAAGCCATCATGTTGATTGAGCCAAAGCTTATGCTCATTGATGAAGTCCCCCATTTCTACAGGTGGAATCACCTTTTCAAATCCGTCAAAAAGCAGTTCATCAAGAGGGAGAAATCCTTCTTTCTCAAGATAGGCCCAAGGTTTAAAAAAAGCAGCATCTCCTGATTGGAGATCTCCCACTTCAAAAGCAAAACAAGAGATGTGCAGTTGTTTATCTTTATCAAAAAAGAGTTGATAAGAGGGTTTAATTTTTTCACGGGAAATTTTGGTCCCAACAAGATACTGTTCGATGATTTTAAAGTTGTGACTGAGAAATTCTCCGATTTGCTTTTCAGTAATCACCTTCTTTTTTAGAAGAGGATTCATTTTAGCAGGAAAAAAACCTTCACCACTTTGAAATTCCCATTCACCAATTTTAATACGATTTCGATCTTTTATCTTCTCATCAGCAATTGGCTGCGCATGAATACGAATTTCTTTTGCATCGGGATGATAGGTCATCTTTTGAATGTGTATATCTTGAAATTCATGAACGTTTAGAGGAGACTTGACATCTCGCAGCGAAGGAATGAGGTTTTCCCAATTCACTTCAGCAATATAAAACTCGAACTCTAAATCAGGAAATGTGCATTTGACTTTTTTGGGTAGAGAGTGATCCGCATCTTGAAAATCAATCGCATATGTTTCATGAAAAAGCTGCTTTGTTATCATCCACTTTGCTAAGTCCGACCAAAATGATAGTTCGTATTGCAGTTTTTGAGTTGGAGTTCCTCTTTTCCATAAAGCAAGCTCTTCGGAAGATAAGTTCGAAAATTTAAGAGAGGTTTCTTCGGTTTCATTTGGCCTTTTAAAGATATATTCGTTTAGGAGTTCTTCTCCCTTTTCTGTTTTGACTTTTACCGAAAAGAGCTTTTCTCCTTTTGGCGAAAGGCAGACAAACTCTTTGTCTTCTTTTTTTTCAATGATATCCGTATCTGCTCCGTGTCGGTTAAATGCCATGAAGCAAAGGTGATTCCAAAAAGAGGTGTGGAATTGCATATGAAGGGGTTCAACACGATTGACTTGGAGAAAAGCAGCAGCTAAATGAGAACAGGATTTTTCCTTTTCAGCAGTTTCACAAGTACAAAAGGAGTCTTTCAGTTCTCCATCATCACTGACTTGTAAAAAAGGCCAGAAGGTTTCTCTTAAATTTCGGTCATAAACCTCAACCTGGTATGTTCCTTCTGAAAAAACAATATTTTTCACATACCCAGATTTGATTAAGAGATCCCCTTCGTGTTTATGTTCACTTTTAAAGGGAAAAGTCATAGCTCAAATTTAAAGACTTTTTAACACTTCCTCTGGCGGATGGTAGTTATATCCTAAATCATTTGCGACATGTTCATTTGTCACTTTTCCAAAGGCAACATTGAGCCCCGGAAGAATACATGGATCTTCAAGAAGAGCCTTCTTATACCCATGTTTAGCAATCTGTAATGCGTAAGGGAGAATACTATTTGTCAATGCAATCGTTGCTGTTCTTGCACATGCACCTGGCATATTTGCAACGCAATAATGAACCACTTGCTCACAGATAAAAATTGGATCAGAATGAGTCGTTGGTTTTGAAGTTTGTACACATCCTCCTTGATCAATCGCGACATCAACAATAACAGCCCCTTTTTTCATTTTTTTTATCATCTCTTTTGTGACGAGCTTTGGAGCCGTCTTACCTGGGATCAGTACAGCTCCTACAACAAGATCAGCTAAACGCACCTCTTCTTCCAAAGTCACAGGTGTTGAATAAAGCGTTTTCAACTTACCACGAAAAAGATCATCTAGATCGCGTAGTCGTTGAACATTGTTATCTAGAATTGTCACATCAGCTTTGAGTCCAACAGCCATTTTAGCTGCTTGAGTTCCTACAACCCCACCTCCAATAATCACAACCTTTCCAGGGGTAACTCCTGGGACCCCACCTAGGAGGACACCACGTCCTCCATTGACCATATGAAGTGCATTCGCCCCAGCTTGGATTGCAATTCGCCCAGCAACTTCACTCATTGGCATAAGAAGAGGCAAACGTCCTTTATGATCAACAATCGTCTCAAAAGCGATACCCACCACTTTTTGTTTAACAAGAGCAGCTGTTTGTTCAGGGTCTGGTGCTAAGTGAAGAAAGCAAAAAAGAATTTGCCCTTCTTTAAGAAGAGGGTATTCTGCAGGTTGAGGCTCTTTTACTTTAATGATCATTTCAGCTTTGTAAACATCTTCAGCTGTTGGCACGATGACTGCGCCAACTTCTTCAAACTCATCATCAGGAAATCCAATCGCCAGGCCTGCACTTTTCTGCACACTGACTTGATGACCCGCTTTGATAAGTGATTGCACCAAAGAAGGTGTTGCCCCTACCCGGTACTCATGATTTTTGATTTCTTTCGGAATCCCAATTTTCATCTAAAGCTCCAATTCTCCCTCAAAAACATGCATTGCATGCCCCCGCATATAAATTCCATGTAATAGGCTATCTGTGGCTAATAAATCAAACCGAAGTCTCTCACGTGAGCAAAACTCCACTTCAATTTTGCCTTTAATCCCATATTTTCTCCATGCAGCAACACAAGCAGCAGTCGCCCCTGTTCCACAAGAAAGTGTTTCATCTTCCACGCCCCTTTCATATGTTCGAACTTGAAGGAGGCATGAGGGAAGGAGCTTAACAAAATTCACATTTACGCCTGAAGGAGAAAAATGCTGATGGTGTCTTAAATCTTGTGCTATCTGAATAAAATCGTCTCGATTGAGCTCATCACAAAAATGAACAAAATGAGGTACTCCTGAATCAATATGGTAATAAGGAAGTTCGCTCATGGTTCCTTCTTCTAAAATCTTGGGGACACCCATATCGATAACAATTTCCCCTTCATCAACAGTGGCAGAGTAGCTTTTATCCCCAACTGTTAACGTAAACCCCTTCTTTTCAAGACCATGATCAAGCAAATATTGCACCACGCAGCGCAAGCCGTTGCCACACATGTCAGCCGAGTTTCCATCGGCATTAAAGATTTCAATGCAAGCATCTGTTTCATCTGATTGCTTGATGAGGATAAGGCCATCCCCACCGATACCATAGCGACGGTCACAAAGGCGTCTTATTTGACTAGAATGTAAATGACAGCCGGAATCGGTGATCACGATGAAATCATTTCCCGTTCCCTGATATTTTGAAAATTTCATCTTCGAGTTTATACCAATTTCCAAAAATAAAGTTCCAAATTCTCCTCGATCTTTTTTCGGAAAACCGCACTTTTAATCTTGCTAACCACGATAGGTTAGCTGCGCTTTCCAAGTGGGGCTTTTCATAAAAATCTTCAAGTTAATTTGTCATTTTATTTCTTATAAGTTGGTATTAATCGAAGCCGAGTTCCTTATAGGATTGAACCACCCCATCAAGCAGACCAAATTCAATTGCCTCATCAGCAGTCATCCAAGTATCTCGATCAATTGTCTTTTCGAGAAGTGCTGGATCTTTCCCTGTAGCTTTTGCATAGAGCTCAACAATCTGAGTTCGGGTTTTGATGATCTCTTTGGCTTGAATTTCTAAGTCAGTGGCTTGCCCTTGAATCACACCTGAGATGAGGGGTTGGTGAATCATGATGCGGGCATTAGGTGTCGCAAACCGCTTTTTTGGAGCAGCAGCAAGACTTAAAACAGACCCCATCGATGCTGCGAGTCCTGTTACGAGCGTCGTAACAGGCGAAGTGATCATTTGGATCTGATCCCAAATCGCAAAACCTGAGTCAACAGATCCACCTGGAGAGTTAATCACAAATAGAATCGGTTTTCCAGGATCTAAGAATTCAAGATACCAGAGCTTTCGGATGACTTCCCTCGCGCTCTGATCAGTTACAGGGCTTGAGAAGAAAATACGTCGTTTCTTTAGGAGAAGATTTTCCAGTTTCTGGTTAAACGAGTCCTGTTTTTTCTCATCATCCTCGTCTTCATCATCTAATCTAATCGTTTGATCATCTCTTGTTAGCGGCATATTCACCCTATGATTTTTATGTTAACATATGCGCTGACTCTTCTAAACACGTCAGCTCCGGATACAGCCGGAATTGTTTGAGTAGTGCATCGACTTCAGACTGAACTCGTTCCAAGACTGAAGCATCGATATCAACCTTTGCTTTACTTGGTTTCCCTGTTCTTTCTACAATGCGTGCTTTTGATGCTTTTAACAGATCCACGATTAAATCGGCAATCTGATGCATCTCACCTTCTTTCATTCCGAGAGAGGTCAGAGCTGCAGTCCCAATACGAATTCCTGAAGTATACCAGGGTCCATTCACATCAAATGGAATGGCATTGCGGTTGACTGTCATGAAAGCTTGCCGCATAGCAGTTTCTGCTTGCCTTCCTGTGATGGTGAAACTGCTCATCACATCAAAAACAATGAGGTGATTATCCGTTCCACCAGTAAAAAGCTTCACATCTCGCTCTAATAATCTTTCTGCAATAGCCTGAGAGTTGCATACAACCTGCTTAGCATAGTCTTGAAAAGAAGGCTTCCGTGCTTCACGAAAAGCTACGGCTTTGGCAGCCATGACATGAGGCAATGGGCCTCCAAGGACAAGAGGACATCCCTTGTCGATCACTTCCCGATACTCTTCTTGGCAAAGAACCATTCCACCACGCGGCCCACGCAAAGTCTTATGCGTCGTTGAAGTCACAATATGAGCATGAGGGATGGGATCATAGTCTCCTTGCATAACTTTGCCCGCAACAAGTCCCGAAAAATGAGCCATGTCTATCAATAGAACAGCCCCAACAGAGTCGGCGATTTCACGCATTTTTGCAAAGTTGATGAGCCTAGGATAAGCTGAATATCCACCAATCAAAATTGCAGGTTTTTCACGTTTTACTTGTTCTTCGAGTTGCTTATAATCAATCAGTTCTGTTTCTGGGTTCACATCATAAGAAACAGCTTGAAACATTTTTGCTGAAACATTGTGCCGATAGCCATGAGTTAAATGTCCCCCTGAGCTTAACGAAAGCCCCATAATCTTTTGGCTCAGCATCAACTTGCGAACTTTTTCATATTCTTCTGGTGACAGCTCATCAACTGACTTCTTTCCTAATGCTTCGACTTCTTTATTTTGGATCCGATGAACTAAAATGCTCCAAAATGCAACTAAATTAGCATCCGCACCTGAATGCGGTTGCACGTAGGCATGCTCACATCCATAAAGTTTTTTAAGTTCTTCAATCGCTTGAGATTCAACTGTATCGATATTTTCACACCCAGCGTAGAAGCGATGACCAGGGTATCCTTCACTGTACTTATCTGTCAGAAGGTTTGCCATTGCTAGCTGAGTTGCAAGAGAGCTATAATTTTCTGAAGCAATCATCTTTAAATAGGTACGCTGATCTTTCAGCTCTTTAACAATTGCTCGAACAATCTCAGGATTTTCAGCTTGCAAATGATCAAGCGCTGCCAAGTAAGCAATGGCTGCAGAATTGCGTTCCCTATCGGGAGTTTTTTCCATATAACGATTTAGATAAGACATGCACCTACCCATGATTCATGCACTAAATCAATGATTATGTCACAAATCGCCCTATCTCGTCGAATCATTTATCTTCAAAAAGTTTTTTCGATTGTTTATAGAGAAAAATAATGAAGAAACTTGCTTTGCTATTACTTATTTTCTCAACCTATGCTTTTGGACACCCTTATCAGATTGTCATTTTTCGTCATGCAGAGAAAGTTCTAGCTGAGGGGCATATTGGTGATCTGAATGCCAAGCTCAATGCTCAAGGACAGCAACGCGCGGCTTACCTTGTTGACTTTCTACTTCAGAAAAAGATCATTAACGAGCAGCAACACCCAATTAGTGCGATCTATGTTCCCCGTTCTTTTGTTAAATCTCCTGAAGGGACCTATGATTATGTCCGATGCACCCAAACGATTATCCCTCTGTATCACCAAGCAGATGCCTTTTTAAAGGAAACCAAGAACAAGCTTGTCTACTTCAACAGCGATTACCCCTACATCGAAGCAAAATCCGTACTTAATGACATCATGAAACATCACTTCGACGGTGAAACGGTTGTCATCTGTTGGGAACACACGCATATCCCTCATCTTTTTACAGGAGAGTTTGAAAAGTTAAAGTCTTCACTTCCTCATCTTGGGGAGGACATTTACGACATCGTTTGGGTCATCCGTTTTGAAAATGATCAAGTGACTGGATTGTCTTTTACTCAAGTTCCAACTAATGGATTTAATTACCCTGCTATGGAGGATCCTCATGCTCCCGCGGCTCATTAGTTTCTTTCTTCTTTTCGCTTGTGTTTCCTTACAAGCAACTCCCTATCGTATCATTGTCATTTCTGAAGGAGAGGAGTCTCCTACTAGCTCTCTCACAAGCTTAGGACAAAAACGTGCCGACTTTTTTGTCGGTTTTCTTCTTGGTATTCCGCCAAGGACTCCCCCTTTATTTGCCGATATGGTCTCAACAAACTCAAGTCAGATGCCTCAGCATCCCATTACTTTTGTTGGTGCCCCATCAAGCTTACCAGCCATTCAAACGATCGCCCCACTTGCTAATGTCATCTTTTTCGAAAAAGCACCTGTGACCGTGTTTACCAACATGCCAGAAAGTGTCCAGCAGTTCATCCCCCAAAAAATCCAAAACCTCAAAAGGACTTTATATGAGGGGAAGGCTTACAATGAGAAAACGGCCGTTATCTGCTGGAAAGAAAAAGATATTCCTCGCCTCCTTTTAGAGCTCGAACCTAGGCTTAGAAATAATGGCTCTTTTCAGAAAACCTTTCCTTCAGATCATCCTCACAGCCAAGTATTTATAATTACCTATAAACAGGGCAAACCGTCTTTCCAGGTAGTAGAAATCCATTGATTTTTTGCTAAATCGCCATTGTTCAGAAGGGTTTCTTAATACAAATACAAAGAGATTTTCAAATTTTTTTCTGATTCAAAAAAAGGAAAATTCAAGTAAGTTGTTAGAAGTGGCTCTAGAGGCTGATATTATCTCTTGAGAAATTTGAAGAAAACATGTAGTGTATGGGGCACACTTGAAGAATTATAGGAAGATCTTGACATGCATCAAGCGTTGAAGCTTTTACTCGACATCCAAGAATTAGATATTAAAATGATCCGGCTTATGCGCGTGAAAAAACAGCGCCAAGGCGAGCTCAAACAGATTGAAGATCTGCGAGTTGAACTTGAAGAGCAACTCAAGCTCAAGCAAGAGGAAATTGCTGATCTGGATAAACAAATCAATGCTTTAGAAGAAAAAATCCAAACGCTTGCTGACAATTACAAAAAACTCGAGGCACAACAAGCTTCGATCAAAAAAGTCGAAGAATTCAATGCTCTTACTCAAGAAATGACAACTATCGAACGAGAAAAAGGAGCTCTTGAAACTCAAACATCGAATATTCTCGATAAAAAAACGACTGAGGAAGAGATTTACGATAAGATCAAAGATAGCCTTGAAGCTTCAGCTGTGAATAGCCAAGAACTTGAAAAAGAAATCAAGATGGGCATCGATAAGATTAATGAAGAAGGGCAACAGCTTAAAGATCAAAGACAAGAAGCAGCACAGCAAGCAGATCCAGAAGTTCTTAAAATCTACGAGAGACTCTTACGCAACAAGAAAGATCGTGTGATTGTACCGATCGAAAACCGCACTTGTAGTGGTTGCCATATTGCCCTAACCCTCCAGCATGAAAATCTCGTGCGTAAAGGGGAAGCACTTGTCTTTTGTGAGCATTGCTCTCGTATCCATTACTGGCAGGAAAGTGAGTCGATTGAAGGCACTACCGTTGCTACACGTCGTCGCCGCCGCCGCACAGTTAAAACCTAAACCCTGGGTTTATTTTGCTTTTCCCCAAGGGAGATAATCCTGTTAGATTCTGATTATTTTTGCTGAAGGGAAGGGCCAACAGGTTAAAAGTTCTACGCTTCGGAAAAGGACGCAATCGCTGCCATTTATGGGAGAGGAAAGTCTGGACTTCATAGAAAAAGGTGCCAGTGAAAGACTGGGGGCCGCAAGGCTACGGAAAGTGTAACAGAAAACAGACCGCTAGTATTTACTAGATAGGATGAAAATGTCGGGCTTATGGTTCGACCTCTTTGTGGAGACATAAAGACGCTACAAACCCCACCTGAAGCAAGAAAGAGTTCGTTTCAGCTTTTCGCTTAGGAACTCTTAGGATCGCTTGAGGATTTTGGTAACAAAGTCCCTAGATGAATGATTGCCCCGCACAGAATCCGGCTTATTCCTTTTCCGACAGCTTTTTTTTTGCAGAAGGATGTGTTTTTTCATAAACTTCTCTTTTGAGCCTCGTTGAAACCCTCGTATAAATCGTCGTTGTGGCAAGTGAGCTATGACCGAGTAACACCTGAATTGTTTTGAGGTCCATCCCCTTTTCGAGCCAGTGGGTTGCAATTGTATGACGAATTGTATGAGGTGTGACGTGGATAGCTAAGCCGCTCATGAGGAGATAACGTTTAAACATCCGATCAATTGACCGTGTTGTCAAGCGATGTCCCCATTTATTCAAAAAAACTGCATCGCTATCCTTCTCCGCATATGGCTTTCCTTCTTCAAATCTTTTAGGATGTTTTAAGTATTCACGGATCCACTTTGCAGCATTTTTTGTAATCGGAATCACACGCTCTTTTTTTCCTTTCCCTTTGATACGAATGGAACGATTTTTTAAATCGATGTCCATGCGATTTACAGAAGCCAGTTCACTGATGCGCAAACCAGAACTATAAAAAAGTTCCATCATGCACCGATCGCGAAATCCAAGGTATTGAGAAACATTAGGCTGAGCAAAAAGACGCTCAACTTCTTCATAAGATAGCGCTTTGGGAACAGGCTTATCGAGTTTAGGACTTACAATGTCTTCTAGAGGGTTAGTCTGAATAACTCTTGCCCGTATGAGATATTTAAAAAAAGAACGCAGTGCTGAAAGATGGCGAAAGGTTGTTCGCTTGGAGACCCCTTTATAATTCAGATAGGCGAGGTAGCCTCGGACATCTCTTTTCTCTATCTTGCTAGGTGAGATTTCTTTTTCAAGATATGTTTTAAATGAGATGAGGTCTAAAGAATAATTTCGTATCGTATGAGAGGAAGCATTTTTCACTGTTTGCAGGTACTTAAGAAATTGCTCTATCGCTTGAGAGAGAGTCATTGATTTTTACTCCTTATTCCATCATTATAATGTAATTATGATTGTACTCGATAAAATTTCAAAAAAGATTGGCACGCGTGTCTTATTTGACGATGTCTGTGCTGCTTTCAATCCAGGCCACCGCTATGGTTTAACTGGCCCTAATGGAGCAGGAAAATCTACCCTTTTAAAGATCATGATGCAGGTGGAGGATCCTACATCTGGCAATGTCGTCTTACCTAAGAAAGTTGGTTTCTTGCGTCAAAACATTGAAGAGTTCAAAGACAACAAAGTGTTAGATGTTGTGGTCATTGGAAATGAACGTCTTTGGAATGCAATGGTCGAGCGCGATATGCTTTATGAAAAGGAAATGACTGATGAAGTCGGCATGCGACTTGGGGAGCTCGAAGAAACGATCGCCGATGAAGACGGTTATAGTGCTGAATCAAATGCTGAAATGCTTCTAACAGGAATGGGAATCCCCATTGAAATGCATGAAAAGCTCATGCATGAAATCCCCACAGACTTGCAGTTCCGCGTGTTGCTCTGCCAAGCCCTTTTTGGTGACCCTGAAGCCCTTCTGTTAGACGAGCCAACAAACCATATGGACCTTGAGTCGATTGGATGGTTAGAAAGCTTCCTTCTCAAGTATACAGGAACTCTTATCGTTGTTAGTCACGACCGCCACTTCTTAAATGCCGTTACAACAGATATTGCTGATATCGACTACGATACAATCATCATCTATCCTGGAAATTATGATGATATGCTTGTCGCAAAGACTTCAGTCAGAGAGCGCGCAGAACTAGAAAACAAATCTAAGGAAAAGAAAATTTCGCAGTTGAAAGAGTTTGTCTCAAAGTTTGGAGCAGGAACGCGCGCCTCACAAGTACGTTCTCGAGTAAAAGAAATCAATAGGCTGCAGCCGCAGGAATTGAAAAAGTCCAATATTCAACGTCCTTATATTCGCTTTACCCCTCCTGAAAAGCCTTCTGGCAAGATTGCTCTCAAAGTTGAGGGAGTCAGTAAAGCCTATGGCGATAACCAAGTGATCAAGGACTTTTCCATCGAAATTATGCGTGGCGATAAAATTGCCGTTATCGGAAACAATGGCATGGGAAAAACGACTCTGCTTAAAATGCTTGCTGGAGCCCTAGATCCAGACACTGGAAAGATAGAGCAGGGTCATCAAACTGCACTTGGATACTTTCCTCAAAACCATTCAGAAGCCATTGACAAGTCTGAAAAGATCTCTGCTTTTGATTGGCTCAAGCGTCATAAAGCAAAGGCCTATGATCAAGATATTCGAGGAGCACTTGGAAAAATGCTTTTCGGTGGCGATGATGCTTTTAAGGAAATTTCTAAACTATCTGGAGGAGAGACAGCACGTCTAATCTTCTCAGCGCTAATGTTAAACGATTACAATACCCTGATCCTTGATGAGCCCAATAATCATCTCGATTTAGAGTCGGTTTCAGCTCTCGGATGGGGACTTGATGAGTTTAAAGGTACTGTCATCATGGCATCGCATGACCGGGATCTAATCAATGAGGCCGCAAATAAGATTATCTCAATTGAAAAAGACGGCATTATCGTTTTTGATGGTTCTTTAGACGAATATCTTTCAGCCCGTGTTTAATAAACGCAAGTTTCTCTCACTTTCTCTTCGTCAGCAACATAAAAAAGCCGCAGAGCTTTTGCGCCTTTTCCACGAATACGGAGAGGAGCTGCAATTTGCTCATTATAAACAGATGGAGTCTTGGCTCGGTCTTCCCCCTATAGATCTTTCCTTCCCGTCGTTAGCAGATCGGTACCACTTTCACTTAAAGCACGCTTCAATCAATCTAAAGGAGCACAATTTCCTCATTAGACAGTTTGATTCGCTATCAGATATACCTTACCTTCCCATAGCCATTTATCTAGAAAATTTAAGATCGGGACATAATGTGGGAAGTATTTTGCGCACCACTGAAGCCTTTCGATTAGGGACAGTCTACTTTTCGCCTTCAACTCCAGGAATTGATAACAAAAAAGTCTCAGATGCCTCAATGGGTGCTGCTAAGCTCGTTCCCCATCGCGACAATGCCTCTATTAAAGACTTACCACGCCCTCTCATTGCCCTTGAAACTGTTGAAAATGCCCCTTCTTATTTTGACTTTACGTTTCCTGAAAGCTTCTCCCTCTTAATTGGAAACGAAGAGTATGGCCTAAAACCCGAAACAGTTAAACAAGCCAGTGCTGTGATTCAGATCCCCCTTCTTGGGAGTAAAAACTCCCTTAATGTCAGCTGCGCTTTCGCAATTATTGCTGCTCAGGTGCGGAAAGCTCTATCTCGCTCGTCACCTTTTGGCAAAGGTCCTGAATTGCATGAACAGAAAACATCTCATTTGCAAGCTCAAGAAGCTGCTCCATAAATTCCTCTTCCAAAGCTTCAAAGGCCATCTCTGCTTGTGTCTCTCCACCGAAGTCTTCACCATCTTCATTATCTGGAAAAATGTTTCGAATTGCTTCCAAGCGAGATGAAGTCTCTCCTAGAAAGTCAGGAAGATCTTGAGCAAAGAACGCATCTTTGGATACAAGGCATAAAGCCTTAATTTGGCTCATGATCTCATCTTCAACTTCTGTAAGACGCTCTATGTAGACTTCTTCGGTGATTTCCTCTTCACTAAAAGCCAGGTAGATAGCAACATCTTTCAAAAGCCCAGTAAAAATCAAGTTTTGTAGCTGCTTAAGCTCAGGACGTGTATCTTCATCGGTATAAGCCTTTTCAGGATAAATCCCCATTGAAACAAAACTCATTGTTTTAATTAGAGTATCTTTATTTGCAAGAAATGTCCTGATATTATGCATATCTCTTTCCCAAGATAAGCTCACAGGCTCGCCTGGGTAAAGAGCAGTCAATTGACTTACTTTTTCGTCTAGCTCCTCGCAAATGACAGCAAAGCGATCAAAAAAATTATATAGATAATTAACTAGGATTTCACTTCCTAAAACTTCTGAAAAGTCTTCTTCAGTATTGACCGCGCAAGCAGCATGTAAAGGGTGTTGATCACAAGGTTGCATCTCTTCTTCAGCACGAAGTGAAAAAGGAGAAAAAGCAACTAACGATACTCCTAACGTTAAGATCCAGTTTTTCATTGAAACCTCCAGGTTGTAGAAAAAAATAAACATCTTAAGGCCTTAAGATGTTTAACTGCAAGAAGTGTCATACTAAAAACTGGCAACAACGCTAAAGTTGATACGACCCCCAGGAGCTGAAGAGAACTCTGTTGACTTAAGTCGAATTCCCCAATAAAGAGAAGCTTGCAAGTAAGGAGCGATTGTATACTCAACTCCTGGACCTATACTGACTATGTATTGAGTGTTGTCTGCGTCCTTAATATCTTTGTGTCGATTAACAAATCCATAGTCAACAAATGCTAAAAAGAGTAACACATCTTTTGCTTGGCTCATGTCAAAGTTTTCTCGCCCATGACACAGAATTTTCTTTTTCAAAAGTGAAATCAAAGGAGCTTTAAATTCCAAATTCCCTAAAAAACCATTATCTCCATTAATTTCACGCTCTCTATACCCACGAACCGTATCAAACCCTCCTAGCCCAAGTTGTTCGCTTGGCAAAAGGTTTTGATTTGCATATTGGGCGTTGCTAACTAAAGATATTCTTCCCAATTAGCAGTGAAAAAAACGGTTAAAGTAGCATAGACCATATGCAATGCTTTTGAGTAACAAAATGTACGTCGATGGAAACGGGCTAGATAATG